>Ga0214172_1000129_pt1 | contig 41439 bp, 30 predicted proteins | sample TroBogEpilimnion_29_FD_153010 | JGI IMG/M metagenome (GOLD analysis project Ga0214172, IMG submission 153010) | Freshwater microbial communities from Trout Bog Lake, WI - 12JUL2007 epilimnion | ecosystem: Environmental > Aquatic > Freshwater > Lake > Epilimnion/Euphotic zone | place: Trout Bog...
GCAAAATCTATTGCGACCGGGTTCACACCGTCATGATTTCTTTTTCCTTGTGGACGACGTGGGCGTCAATTTTCCCGATGTAATCATCGGTGAGTTTCTGCAAATCTTTTTCCGCCTGTTTTTTCGCATCCTCGGTGATGCCGCTATCATGCGCGTGCTTCTTGAACAAGTCCATGGCATCGCGGCGGTGATGACGAATTTGGACGCGCCCTTCCTCGGACATCTTCTTGATGAGCTTCACGAATTCCAAGCGGCGCTCCGTGCTCAATTCGGGAAAGGACAGCCGCAGCAGCTTGCCCTGAATCACCGGCGAAAGACCGAGATTAGCCTTCTGGATGGCCTTCTCGATCGGCTGCAGCGCGGCCACGTCCCACGGCTGGATGACCAGCATGCGCGGCTCCGGCGAGGAGATGTTCGCCAGCTCGCGGATGCGCATCATGGAGCCGTACACCTCCGCCTGAATGTTGTCCACCAGGCTGGCAGATGCCTTGCCCGTGCGGACGCCGGCGAATTCATTCGCGACCGCCTCCTCTGACTTGATCATTTTCTCTTCCGCTTCCAACAGAATGTCATCGAGTGTCATAATGGGTTTAGCATAAGCAGATTTATGGCGCCTGTAAAAAACTTTCGGCCTGTTCGTTGGTGAAGTTGTTTTTAACCCGCGCCACCGCAAGCGCCACGACTGGCGGATAGGCCTGATCCGCCTGCATGCGTGGCTCCACATATTCGATGACCTCGAAGAGCAGCGCGTTTGCTGACCCATAATCCAGCCCGGTCAGCCGGGTGATGTAGCGCGTGGCGCGGTCGATCAGCTTCAAGTTACTCGGGACAACCCATACCATGTAATTGCCCAGCACGCGGCCCAACCGCACCATCGTGCAGGTTGAGAGCGCATTCATCACCATTTTCACCGCCACACGGGTCACGCCGTCGAGGAGAAAATCCCCTTTCGGAACAGGAACGGAAAGGATGTCCGCTTGCGAATTCAATAACGTGGACTGGACGTCACCAAAACAAATCAACGCGGTCTGTGCGCCCGCCTTCCGGGCCACTGCAAGCTGCGAACTGAAAAAATTGTCCGCCGCCCCAAACCCGGCAACTTCCGCCTGACTCAGAATCGCCATCGCTAAATCACCCCGGGCCGGCAAACGATGCTGCAAGCCATCGCGTCCGAGGCGGAAACGCATGAGGGCCGGTAAACTGATATTGCGGACAATTGCCCCGGTTCGAACAGCATTGGCTTCGCCCACCAAAGTCCGGATTTCCGCCTCGTTCCAGGCCACGCAGCGCGGCGGGCGTTTCAAGATCTCGCGCCAGGCGGATGCCGCGTCGGGACCCGGCAGAAATAAATAGGCCCAGGATTCGGCGGCGGTAACGTCGTCAAACTTGCGAAACGGCGGCGTGCAGTACGTCGGAGAACGCTCCGTGGTATCCGTCAACACATCCACGCCGAAACGGCCGGCGAAATAATTATTCTTGTGACCGCTCCGATAAACCGATTCTTCCAATGCCACCAGCCGCGCGAGGGCGCTAAGGACTTCTGGCGAGCGGAAGTTTGCTTGAAGGGTTTCCAGGCACGCGAGAAACTGCAGGGGAACGGACATGCCAGCCAAAATGCCTTCCCGGCGGGGCGTGCAGGCCTGTCTGCCCTCGCCAGCAGAAACCGAATCCGGTCGACCAGGTGATTCGGCTCCCTCGCCGACCAACTCGCGTACGACCGTTTCCATAACCGTCAGCAGAACGCAAAGTTGGATCGACGTGGCCTGCATCCGGGTTGAGCCAGTGATGCTCATCGGCCCGGTGGTGAGATTGATTTTCTGAATACGTCCATCTTGAATCACCTCCCGGCTGCGCTGAATGTGTTCGCACAAAACGTCATCGGGATTGTTATAGACGAAATACACGGTTGCACCCGCGTTCACGCCCGCCCAGGCCGTGCCAATAACAAAAGAAGTTTCGCCACCTTCGGTGATGGCAAATACGACATCCTTGGCAGACACGTGCAAGTCGGCCATTTGCTTTTCGCCAAACGCGGCTAAATCCTCAAAGCCCTCGACCGACTTGATGAGTGCGTAATCTCCCCCCGCCATCACACTGAACGTGCGGTTCTCCCAGTCAGAACCGCCGCCAGGGGGAGAAGACTCTGTCCGGTTTTCCGGTTGCGACGAGGCCGCGGTTTGGCTTTGCCAGAAGTCGCGCCAAACAGCCTCCAGCAGAATGCATAAACGACCGGTCGAGCCGCAACCGGTGAAAAAGATTTTTCCATCCGCTCTAATTGCAGCCAAAATGGTGGCGGCAATACTCTCCGCGCGACCAGACTCGGCAAACTCGCGGAATTTTGCCACTACATCGGCATCGGCCTGAAACAACAAGTCCAGCCCGGCGCTGATGTCCGTTTGTACGACCGCACTCAGACGGGCGGTGACCGGGTGCGATGCTTCGGTGACCAGCGCACCCAGTTGGAATTGGCCGCTGTTTTTCATAAACTCTTCGGACCGTCGCCGTGAACTGGAGCTCATTACTTATGAGTTAATGCGATTGTCAACTGACTGTCACGCCGATAGCTTGTGTCCCGTGCTTTCCACGCAGCAAATGGCGTCACTGAACGCAGCGAGCGGCAATGTCGCCCTGGACAACCGCACGCGCCAGCTTTACGCGACCGACGCCTCGCCCTATCAAATCATTCCCGCGGCGGTAGCCTTTCCCAAAAGCACAGGCGAGGCGGCACAGCTGATTCATGCGGCGTTGGCGGCCGGACTTTCCATCACGCCGCGCGGCGGGGGCACCGGACTTTCCGGCGGCGCGCTTGGCGATGGCTTGGTCATGGATTTGGCGCGGCACAATCGCATCATCTGGGATTTTAACAAGGACGCTGCCACCATTCGCGTCGGTGCGGGCGTGGTGCTGGACCAGCTCAACACCTTTCTCAAACCCTACAACCTGTGTTTCGGTCCGGATGTGGCCACGAGTTCACGGGCCACGCTCGGCGGAATGATTGCGAACGATTCATCCGGCGCGCATACCCCCGTCTACGGCACCACCGGCCAGCATGTCCGGGAAATCGAAATCATCATGGCCGACGGGAAAATCACCCGTATCGGCGCGCATCTTGAATCGCTGCACCGGCAGCGTACGATGGTGGAAGACCTGGTGGTGCTAAATGAATTGCTCATCGCGGAACACTTTCCAGCGGGACTCCTGAAACGCTGGCCGGGCTACGGACTCGCCCGGGCCGCCGCGCAGCCGGGCAATTTGATTCCCCTGCTTTGCGGGAGCGAAGGCACGCTCGCGGGAATTTTTTCGGCGGAATTAAAACTGGTGCCGCTGCCGCCGGAACGCGGCGTGGGTTTGATATTCTTCGATTCGGTGGCGGAGGCGATGACCGCCACCCAGGCCATTCTACCGCTGCAGCCGGCGGCGATAGAGCACATTGACCGCCCGCTGTTCGACCAGACACGCGGCCAGCGGGATTTTCAGGCCGTGCGCGATTTGCTGAAGCTCGATACGCAGCCGTGCGAATCCATTTTGCTGGTGGAATTTTTCACCGGGGCGAAAGACCAGCTGGCGAGCCTGGCAAACCTGAAACTGGGCCGCCGCAGCATGATTTTAAAGACGGGGCGGGAACGCGAACTCGTTTGGGCGATGCGCAAGGCCGGACTTTCGCTGCTCACGAGCCGCAAGGGCGACGCCAAACCGGCCTGCTTTGTGGAGGATGCCGCGGTGGCCCCGGCCGATTTGCCCGCGTATGTTACGAGCCTTCAGGAGTTGATGGAACGCGTGGGCGTGGAGGCTTCGTTTTATGGCCACGCGGCGGCTGGGCTGCTCCACGTCCGTCCCGTGCTGGATTTGCACCACGCGGAAGACCTGAAAAAATTCCGGCAGATCGCCGACGAAGTGGCCGCGCTCGTGGCTCAGTTCAAAGGCTCGCTCGCGGCAGAACACGGTGTGGGCATTGCGCGCACGGAATATCTGAAAGCGCAGGTGGGACCCGAACTTTACCGCGTGATGCGCGAAATCAAATCCGCGTTTGACCCGAACAATCTTTTCAATCCGGGCAAAATCATCGGCGACGGGCGCTACAGCATTGACCGGCATTTGCGCCAGGGAGTGGATCGCAATCTGGTTTTGCCGTTCGAGCCCAAGTTGGCGTTTGCGGCGCGCGATGAATCCTTCATCGCCAATCTGGAACAGTGCAATGGCTGCGGTGGATGCACCAAACAGGTGCCCACGATGTGCCCAACGTATATCGCGACCGACGAAGAGGGCATGTCCACCCGTGGCCGGGCGAACCTGATTCGCGCCGCGCTGGAGCAGCGCGAAATCGCCGATCCGCTGCGCGCCGAGGAGTTGGAGTATGCCTTGAGCAACTGCCTTGCCTGTCGCGCCTGTGTGAGCGAATGCCCCTCCAACGTCAATCTCCCTCTGCTGAAGGCTGAGTTGTTGTACGCGCGCACCGAGCGCACGCACCCGAGTAAATTTCAGCGCTTGGTCAGCTCGGTGGATTTGCTTGGCCGGCTCGGTTGCGCCCTGCCAGGACTGGCCAATTTTATTTTGGACTCGCGCTCAGCGCGGCACATCATGGGAAAACTGTTCGGTCTCGCTGAACAGCGTCCCCTGCCCGCCTTTGCGAGTGAACGCTTTGACCGCTGGTTTGCAAAACACCAAAAACGGGTCCACCCCACGCGCGGCAGCGTGATTCTGTGGGACGATACCTTTGTCCGGTATCACGAGCCGCACATTGGCAAAGCCGCCGTGGCCGTGCTGGAAGCCGCCGGTTTTGCGGTGACCCTGCCGACCCGGCGCAAATGCTGCGGCCGGCCGGCGTTCAGCGTCGGCAACCTGGATGAAGTTGAGACCTTGGGGAAACACAATCTCGCACTGCTGGCCGCCACGGCGGGGACCGCGCCGATTATTTTCCTGGAGCCATCGTGCTACTCCATGTTTGCGGAGGATTATCGCGAATTGAATCTGCCCGGCGCCGCAGAGATTGGCGCGCGCAGTTTTCTGTTTGAAGATTTTATCGGGCAACTGCTCGAACGCGAGCCGGACGCGCTGAAGTTTAAGCCGCAAGAAGAACGCCTGGTCATCCACGCGCACTGTCACGCGAAAGCGCTGACTAGTCCGGCGGCGATGCAACGCCTCGCTGCGAGCCTGCCCGGCCGCAACGCCACCCTGCTCGATACCGGGTGCTGCGGCATGGCCGGTTCCTTTGGCATGATGGAATCCAAATACGAACTGTCTTTAAAGATTGCCGAACCGCTGCTGGAACAGATCAAGCGCCAGCCTTACGGCACGACGGCCGTGGTCTCCGGCGCTAGTTGCCGCCATCAGGTGCAGCATCTCATTCCTGTCCGCACGCGGCACATGGCGGAAGTTATTGCCGACGCGCTCAGCTAATGGGCGATTAACGGCACAGGTTTTCCAGAGCAGTGCGCAGATGCGGAAACCGATAGGGAAATTCTATTTCGAGAAACTTCTCGGGCAAGCAACGCTGGCTGACCAGCGCCAGCGACGCCTCAGATCCCATCAGTTGCGCCCCGAGGCGCACGGCAAATTCAGGCGCGGGCGGACTCCACGGACGATGCAGAACCCGGCGCAGTTCGTGCATGAATTCAGCGTTAGTCACCGGCTCTGGCGCGACGGCATTGAAGATGCCGTTTAAATTATCGCGCTTCACGAGGGTAGCAAACATTTGCACCAAGTCTGCCAGGTGAACCCAACTGATGTATTGCCGCCCGTGCCCGACGGAACCGCCGAGAAAGCATCGGGTCAGACGGATCAAAACCGGTAGGGCGCCGCCATCGGGCCCCAACACGAAGCCGATCCGCAAAGTGACCTTGCGCACGGACGGAACCACCGCTGCCGCAAATGAATCCTCCCACCGGCAGCAGATTTCAGCGAGCCCATTGTGACCCGCGGGGGAGTTTTCCACGCACGGGACGGCGCCGGTATCGCCATAATAGCCCGTGGCGCCCGCTTGCACCCAGACGCGTGGCGGAGATTCAAGCCGAGCCAGCGCGGCGGCGATGGCGTTGACAGAATCCACACGGGACGCCGTGATGGCGCGGATATTTTCCGGGGTGTGCGCGCAATTGATGTTTTTGCCGGTGAGATTGATGACCGCGGCGGCGCCATCGAGCATTTGCACCCAGGCCCCGGCATTCTTACCGTCCCACGCCATCTCGAGGATGTCGTCGGCACGTTTCCCCGGCGAGCGAGTGAGAATGACGACTTCAAAACCCTGAGAGGAAAACTCCAGTGCCAGGGCCCGGCCAATAAAGCCGCTGCCCCCCGCGATGACGATACGTTTTTGAGACATGTAGGTTTATTCTGGCGGAGTCAGTTGGGGTACATTGGCGACGGACAGCGGATTGACCAAAAAACCATGGATTTCCAATTGGTGCCGCCAGCAGGCGATCAACCCGAGTACGACGCCCAAGTCAAGATGATCGTGTGAGGAGGGGTACTTTTCAAGATTTGTCCGGGCCAACTGAAACAGGGCGGCAGCCGGGCGCAACCTGCCCTTTTGCAGGTGGACGAACGCCCCGGTCAACTGAATAAGCCCCTTATAAAAATTCCCATTGGGTCCGAGCTTGTCGAGCAGCCATAAATCCTCGAGAACCTCGTGCGCCTCGTAATAAAGCTGGCGGTTGAAGCAGTCAAAATAACCGAGATAGTGCGCATTCCAGCGGCGCCCCTGGAAGGACTCAATCAGCGCAGCAATGCGTGGACTTTTGTGACTCATGTTTCAGCGTTGTTTGATTTTCAGCCAAAAACCAGCGGGGCCGGTACGGGCTCATCCCGAATCCGGCTGGATTCCAAATCCGATCCCAACATAGGCTGATATTCAGAACGCCGCAAAACCTTTGTCAGCCGCCAACACCGGAGGATTTTATAAAACCCTGGCCGCGGTGGAACTTGGGACGCGCAACTTTCGACTAAAACGACAATTCGATTCTAAAATATCCACCTTAAAAACTAAATGATTCACGTACCATTCATTAGACATATTGAGCATATCTTTGAGATGCCTCGCCATCCTAAACTCGACGCAGATGATTCGGGAAGCCACTCATACACCAAGCAAAGCTCGTCAGAAGCACCGGTCACCAGACATCCATGTGCTGGTGATCTATGAAGATTTAATCACCGGCCTGCGGGGGGCCACGCTGACGAATGCCTTGAGGGAGATCCTGCCCCTGGAGCCGAAATTCAGCACCAGTTTATGGCAGTGGCAGCTGCTGCGGGAGCCGGGCTTTAGCGACCAGGCGGCAGCCGAGGCAGCCGACGCAGAATTCATTATTCTGGCCGGGCATGGGAACGAGGAGCTCCCCCGGGAATTACGCCATTGGGTTGACCGGTGGCTGGGGCAAACGAATCACAGACCGATCGCGGTCGGTCTATTACTGGATCAGACCAAAAATTTGGAAGTGAAGGAAAATCCGGTTTTTAATTACCTGTCAGCTAAATTCGCGGCGGCGAGCGTGGATTTATTCACAGACTTCGTAAGCCTTCAAGCCCTGGTGTCGAGTCTGAAGCCAAAAACGGCAGGCGGGCAATCTAATCCATCCTTTACCTGGCTGGATAGACCGTGGCTTCAAGACGCTTCGAAAAAAACGGAGCAAGGCTGCCCCCTGTCTCATTGATCATGCGTGAGGAAAACCGTGGCGTTGCGCCACGCGGAATCTGCGGAGGACACATCCAAATTAAAAACACATAAAATAGTATGAACGTATTAAACAAAACCGAAATGAAACCGACACGCGAGGAAATTTCTCAGCGGGCGTATCAACTTTGGGAAAAGGACGGGCGCAAGATTGGTCTGGATTCTAAATACTGGACCGAGGCAGAAAACGAACTGCTTGCCAGGTTCGCACCCAGCAAGGCGACCCCCACCACAATTATCAGCGCGCCGCCCATCCCGCCCCCCCCTGCCCCGAGCCCAAAGGCAACCACCATGGACTGGGCTCGCCCTGCGGCAAAACGGACGCGCGCCCAGGCTCGCTAAATTTTGGCAGCACACTTTTTGGCCAGGGAGGTGGAAGGTGTCAATCGCCAAAGGCGGGGAGGGGTATCCTTCCCCGCTAGTGGCGAGCCAAGGAAGCCCCAAGAATAGTTGAATTATTATGCGTATTGCTATGTTTAGTTGGGAAACGCTACACGCCCACGCGGTGGGCGGCGTTGCGGCGCACGTTACGGAGCAAGCGGCGGCGCTCCACCGGCGTGGTCATGAGGTTCATGTTTTCACGCGACCAGGCTTTGGCACGGGTGGCGTCTCGCAAATTGACGGAGTGTGGCACCATTTTTGCCCGCACAATCTCAACCGCAATTTCGTGGATGAAATCCTGGAGATGTGCCGCTCCTTTGTCTGGCATTTTTTCCAAACCGAAAACCACATCGGCCATTTCGATGTGGTGCACGGGCATGACTGGATGGCGGCGAATGCCGTGGCTTGGATTAAGCAGTCCCAGCGGGATCATCGGGCGGTGTTGACCATGCATTCGACCGAATATGGCCGCGATGGGAATAATTTTTGGGGCGGTGCTTCGGCACGGATTCGCGACCATGAACGGCATGGCACGTATTGCGCCGACCGGGTGATAGCCGTCAGCGGCGCGCTTAAAAAAGAATTGATGTGGATGTACAATTTGCCCGACTGGAAAGGCTGGGTAATCTACAATGGCGTCCCGGCGCACAAGTATAGCGGCTATATCGATCCCGCGACGGTCAAGTCGCGTTATGGCATCGGGCCGATGGATCCAACGGTGCTTTTCAGCGGGCGGCTGTGTGTTCAAAAAGGACCAGACCTGTTGCTGGAAGCCATCCCCGGTTTGGTGCGCCATTATCCCCATGCCAAGTTTGTTTTCGCGGGCGATGGGCATATGCGCGGCGAATTGGAGCGACGGGCGCATCACTTGGGCGTGGCGCACGCAACGCGATTTCTCGGCTATCATAATGGCTCGGCGCTGGTGGATTTATACAAGGCATGCGACACCGTTTGCATGCCCAGCCGCAACGAACCGTTCGGCATCAGTGCGCTCGAAGGCTGGGCGGCGGGCAAGCCTGTGGTAGCCACGCGGAACGGGGGGCCGGATGAATTCATCTGGCACAACGTCACCGGCCTCAAAACTTGCGCCACGCCTGAATCCATTGGCTGGGGATTGGGTACCTTGTTCACCAATTTCGAATGGGCGCGCTGGATGGGCGGAAACGGTCGCCGGGCCACCGAAACGGCCTTTACGTGGGACAATATCGCTGAGAAAACCGAGCAGTGTTATCTGTCATGACGCTCATGATTACCAATGCCGCCCCCCCGGAAGAGCTGGTCTACTTAAACGGCGGCGTTGGCGTGGAAGGGTGCCTAGACACCCCCCAGCAGACTTTCAATAAAAATGGGGCCCAACTGAACGAACCCGATGTCCAGCCGTTTCTCAGCGGTACAGATTTTCGGGCTTATCATAAATTCGGAGCCCATCTTGCCACCCACAAGGGTCTCGAGGGAGTTTGCTTCACCGTTTGGGCGCCGAATGCGGAGAGCGTTCATGTGATTGGAGATTTTAATGACTGGAATAAAACCGATTGCCCGCTGTATAACCTAAACCACAGCGGAGTATGGACGGGGTTTATTTCGGGCATTGACCATGGCACGCATTACAAATACCACATTGTTTCCCGGTTCAACGGCCATTCCGTGGACAAGGCCGATCCGTTTGCCTTTTCGCAGGAGCTGCCGCCCAAAACCGCCTCGGTTGTTTGGAATTTGAAATATACGTGGGGCGATTCGGAATGGATGCATCATCGTGAAAAGCACAATCGTTCGTCTGCACCCATCGCCATCTACGAAGTTCATCTGGGTTCATGGATGCGGGTACCCGAGGAAGGCAATCGCTGGATGACCTACCGCGAACTGGCGCCGAAACTCGCCGCTTATGTGCAGGAAATGGGTTTTACCCATGTGGAACTCATGCCGATCACTGAACATCCGTTTTATGGATCGTGGGGCTATCAAACCACCGGTTATTTTGCAGCGACCAGCCGTTACGGGACGCCGCAGGACCTGATGTTTTTCATCGACTGCCTCCACCAACATAACATCGGGGTCATATTAGACTGGGTGCCCTCCCATTTTCCCACCGACAATTTTGCCCTGTCCCAATTCGACGGCACACACCTATTTGAACATGCCGACCCCCGCAAGGGATTTCACCCCGATTGGAAAAGCGCCATCTTCAATTACGGCCGGAACGAAGTACGGAGCTTTCTGATAAGCAGCGCCCTGTTCTGGCTGGATCAATTTCATGTGGATGGCCTCCGCGTGGATGGCGTGGCTTCGATGCTGTACTTGGACTATTCGCGCAAACCCGGCGGCTGGATTCCCAACCAGCATGGCGGGCGCGAAAATTTGGAAGCCGTGGATTTTCTGCGCCAATTCAACGAGGCGGTAGCGCGGAATTATTCGGACGTTTTGACCATTGCCGAAGAATCCACTGCCTGGCCGAAGGTTTCGCGACCGATTGCCGAAGGCGGCCTGGGCTTCAACATGAAGTGGGACATGGGCTGGATGCACGACACGTTGCGCTATATGAAGCGCGATCATATCCACCGCAAACATCATCACGGCGAATTGGCCTTCCGCATGGTTTATGCCTTTTCAGAAAATTACATTCTGCCGTTATCGCACGACGAGGTTGTCCATGGCAAAGGTTCCATTTTTGGGCGAATGACCGGCACCGAACCGCAGAAGTATGCCAACCTGCGGTTACTCTTCGGATACATGTATGGCCAGCCAGGTAAAAAGCTATTGTTTATGGGGGGGGAGTTTGCCCAGTGGCCGGAATGGAACCATGAAGCGAGTATCGAATGGCATGCGCTCACTGACAAACACCATGTCGGCATACACAAGTGGGTCAAGGATCTGAATAAAATTTACCAGGCGGAACCGGCGTTGCACGCCCAGGATTTTAATCCCACCGGTTTTGAGTGGGTGGACTATAACGACACTAAAAACAGCACGCTGAGTTTCATCCGCAAATCCCGAAACACCGACGACCTACTGCTGGCGGTATTCAATTTCACGCCATTGGCGCGAACTGATTACCAGGTTGGCGTCCCACGCGCTGGGTTTTGGCAAGAAATGTTAAACAGCGACGCCAGCGAATATGGGGGCAGCGGTCAGGGCAATCTTGGCGGCCAGATGGCAGAAGGGGTACACATGCATGGCCGGCCTTGTTCACTCCGGCTGCTATTGCCGCCGCTTTCCGCCATGTTCTTTATCAACCGAAGCGTGCCATTGAAGCCCGTGCCGTCTTTCGTCGCCGGTGCGAAAAGAGATTGCTGATGTGATTTTGCCGGGATGAGGTATAGACTGATGACGGTCGTTCAGTTTGATTCTTATTGCCGGCTCCGAAAATTTTTATGAAGACTGCGGAACCTATCACTACTCAAAGCGGATTGCCATTGCAGGTAGAGACCCGCACATCCTCCAGCCAACTTGAAGTCATCTTCAAGTCGGCCACCAAAAAAAAATGTCTTTTGCACTGGGGCATTCGCCATCCAGCTGAAAAGGAATGGACTCAACCACCCCAAGCTTTGTGGCCGGCGGAGACTAACCCGGTCGGAACAAACGCCGTGCAATCCCCGTTTGTGAAACAGAATGGCGAAACCGGCCTGGTCATTCACTTGAGCGAGGCGGCGAATTATGCGTCACTGGATTTTGCCCTCTATTTTCCGGAGGAAAAAAGATGGGATAATAATAACGGGCGCAACTACCAAGTGATCTTGACGCCCCCTGCCCCGGCGACGATTTCATTGCTGGAAGTGCTTCACGCGCAAACTGGCGGCAGCGAAGTGACCTTTGAGCGCACGTTTGAAATTGAGGGGCGCGGTCAGGTGGTCGTCGTGGAGACTAAAAACGAAGACCGTTACCGCATCTGGTTGTTAAGCGACATTTTGGGGAACCTTGTGCTCCATTGGGGCATTGCCCGACATTCCCCGCATGAATGGCTCGTTCCCCCCGCCACCATGCTCGGCCCGGATACCGTCCTCTGGCAGGAACACACCGCACAAACGCCATTCACCAAAAAAGACGGCTTTAACACGGCTCAACTCGAGTTTGCGGCAATGGACGCGCCGCTTGGAATCCAGTTCGTACTCAAACAGACTGACGATGGGGGCCGCTGGATCAATTTTCGCGGCGGAAACTTTTTTGTGCCCATTCACCAGTTCCTGCCCAAGTCTGGCGCTCTGGGAATGACACAGTTTACCGGCCTCGCCGATGAGATCATTCGCGCCGAGACAGGCCATAATTCGTGGACGCTCATGCATCGGTTCACGCTGTGTCACGATATGCTTGACCGGGTTCGGAGCAATATTGAAGGTCTGGCCCTGCTCTATGTGTGGCTGCGCTTTTCCGCCATCCGACAGTTAACCTGGCAGCGCAATTACAACACCAAACCGCGCGAACTGGCGCACGCGCAGGATCGCTTAACGCGCAAACTCGCGGATGTTTTTCGAGACGAGCCCGCTGCCCGACCGCTGGTGCGACTGATGCTGGTCACCGTGGGCCGTGGCGGCGAAGGCCAGCAAATCCGCGACGAGATCCTCAACATCATGCACCGCCGCCACATTAAGGAAACCAGCGGCCATTTTTTAGAGGAGTGGCATCAGAAATTGCATAACAACACGACCCCGGACGACGTGGTCATCTGCGAAGCGTTTTTGGAATTTTTACGCAGCAATGGCAATCACGAATCATTTTACCGAACCCTGGAAGCCGCCGGGGTGACGCGGCAGCGGCTGGAACATTTTGAGCGCCCCATCCGCTCCAGTCCGCAATTCCTACCGCACCTCAAGGACGGGCTGATCCATGATTTTCAATATTTCCTGAAAATCCTCAAGGCCAGCCATTCCGGAACCGACTTGGAAACCGCCATCAGCACGACGCGCGCCCAACTGGGCGACCATCTTCAGAGCGTGCTCGATTATCTCTGGCACCACCGCAACGATGCCGGCGTGCCCCTCTTGCAGTTGGTGGGCCGCATCACTGAAGCCCGCCGGATTTTGCCGCAGCACTTTCACGGGGGCGGCAATTTGCGCGAACTGCTCTACCTCGATCTGGCGTTGGAACAATTGTTGCGCAGCGCGGTCGAACGGAACATCCACCTGCAACTGAACGGCGATCAACTCACTGATCTGATTGCGAACGTTTTGGAAAACATGATGCTATCGGACGCCGACTCGGAGTTGTCCGCGTGCTGGCGGCACTGGGTACGGTTGCCCACTCAGGATCGATTCAGCGCCAATTGGTCGCTACACGCCAGGTCAATTATGGAACGCGTTGCCCGGGCTCTGGGCGCGTGGATTGACCTCCATTACCAATTATTTCAACCCAAGGCCGAATATCTGGGGCGCGGCTTTCAGGCCGAGTCTTGGGCGATTACGCTGTTCAGTGAAGAATTGGTGCGCGGAGGCAGCTTAGGGTTTATGCTTTCCCTCCTGACGCATCATCTCGACCCGCTCCTGCGCAAGTCCGCGCAGCTCGGTGACTGGCAGATAATTAGCCGCGGACGGGGTGCTGGCAAAGTTGAGGTCGTTAATTCTTTACTCTCAATCCAGCGGAAACGCTTCGACCAACCCACCGTAGTGGTGGCCGATCAGGTGATGGGCAACGAGGAAATTCCCGAGGGCGTCACTGCCGTCATCGCGCCGGACGTGACGGACATCGTGTCGCATGTCGCCGTACGGGCGCGGAACTCCAATGTCCTCTTTGCGGCCTGCCTGAATCCCACGATTTTGCAGCAGCTGAAGTCCATGCAGGGTAAAATCCTGCAACTGGATGTAAATCAGGATGGCGATGTCGCCGTCGCTGAAGGGAACACAGCACCCACCGGCGTTTCAACACCCCACCGGACTGCGCGGATGTCGTTGATTGAACGACGGTTTACCAAATACGCCATCCCCTTGAAAGATTTTGACCCGCAAGTGGTTGGGGGAAAATCCTGCAATTTGGCCCGGCTCCACGACCGGTTACCGGAATGGATTCATCTGCCAGCTTCCACCGCCCTTCCTTTTGGAGTGTTTGAGCAGGTGTTGAATTTGGAAATAAACAAAACGGAAGCGGCTCATTACCACCAACTGACTCGGCAACTTGAAATGGATAGCGCCGAAACGCTCGCCGCATTGCGCGAAACGGTACTGGCCTTGAAAGCTCCCGATGAATTACCTGCCATGCTGCACGACACCATGAGTGTCACCGCCCTGCCCTGGCCGGAAGATTGGGAGCATGCGTGGAGTTGCATCAAACAGGTCTGGGCTTCCAAGTGGAACGAACGCGCTTTCCTCAGCCGAAAGCGCATGGGTATTCCACATGCAGATTTATGTATGGCCGTGCTCATTCAACAAGTCGTGCCGGCGGACTACGCTTTCGTGATTCACACCAACAATCCGATCAATGGTAACAAGGATGAACTGTATGCCGAGGTGGTCTTGGGCCTCGGCGAGACGCTGGTGGGGAACCATCCCGGGCGGGCCCTGCGATTTCAGGTCAACAAGAAGAGCGGCCACCAGACACTGCTCGCTTATCCCAGCAAGAGCAAAGGCCTTTACGGCGGCGGTCTGATATTCCGTTCCGACTCAAACGGTGAAGATCTGGCGGGATATGCCGGAGCAGGGCTTTACGACAGCATCCTGTTGGAACCGCCGCTTGAGAAAACGTTGGATTATAGCCAAGAGCAGCTCATTTGGGATGCCGCTTTTCGTCGGGAATTTATCGCCAGCATCCTGCGTGTTGGACTCGAAATTGAGCGCGCGACCGGTTTACCTCAGGACATCGAAGGCGTGATGGCACAAGGAAAACTATACGTCGTGCAAACACGGCCGCAAATTGAAGTGGCACCCTCAAAATGATCTGCATCGGCAACCAGACTGCCTGCTGGGCGGCCACCCCGCGCGAGCCGTTTGATTATGCCGTTGCCAACGGGTTCGACGCATTCGAGTGGTTTCCGGATAAAAAACCGGGTGGCGGCTGGGATGAGGGGGATTTGGCGGTCAATCAACGACGCATTATTCAGGACATTGCCCGCGCCCATGGAATGCGACTCTCCGTTCACGCCCGCTGGCAGGTAAATCCCTTGCAACCGGATGCGGCAACGCTCCTGGAACGTGATATCGAACTGGCACGCGACTTGGGAGCGCAGTTACTCAACATCCACCTGTTTCAGGAACAGGGAATTTCCGCGTATGTCGCAGCGATCGAGCCCTTGATTCGTCAAACCACAGCAGCCAACCTGCAGCTGGCTATTGAAAACACGCCCAGCCATACCCCCGAGGATTTTAATGAATTATTCGCGCAATTGCGGCGGAGGCATTCAGATTGCCAGCAACATATCGGGATGTGCCTGGACCTCGGCCACGCCAACCTCTGTTCCGCGACGCGGAACCATTATCTTCAATTTATCGATCGGCTGGATCCGTCGGTACCAATCATCCATCTGCACCTGCATGAGAACTACGGCGATACTGACGCCCACCTGCCGCTGTTCACAGGACCGGCCGGGCAGAATGATGCCGGCATTCGCGGACTGCTAATCCGATTACGGCAGCGCCGTTTTTCCGGGTCCATGATCCTTGAACAATGGCCGCACCCGGCGTCGTTGCTGAATCAGGCGCGCAACAAACTCATTCAGTTGCTCGACGAGACAATCCCCTATCCGCAAGCCAAAGCAATCGTCAGCACTGACCCGGCGGCCACGCTGGATGATTTCACACGGCAACTGATCGCAGGAAATCAGCGTTGCCGCAGCTGGCGGGAGAAACTGGATTTCATCCGGGAACTTATTGCCAGCGAAGCCGTCTCGCTCTCCACGGAACAGCTCGTGGACATTGCCGTCTATCTCCGCTTTCTCGGTACAGGCGAAATTCCCTGCGTTGAGGATGGACGACATTTTCGGCCCGCACATCACGCGCGCATTGCGCTCCAAATTCAGGAGCGGCTCGCGAAACTATCCACACCGGAAACGGCGTTCATCATTCGCAAGATTTATCCATGGCTACCATCATCGTCCCGGGAATTCCAGCGAGCCGAACCACTCACACGCATCCGCGACATCGCCCACCGAAACGATATTCCAGCCGAGCTCAAGCAGGAGATAAAACATTCGCTCCAGAACAAACTACATCGCTGCGCCGGCCCAGAGGATCTGACCACATCGGCGGCGCTGCTGGAACGCATTACCGCACACGAGACAAGCTACCCAGCGGCGTTCATCGAGCAGTTTCGAATTTTCCATGACGAACTAAAGGAGTTTTTCAATGCCCGCTCCCTCGACGAACGGTTGCAGTCATTGCTACCAGCCGTATCCAACAAGGACGCGCGCTTGATCCACAAGTTCCTCGCTGAAAAGTCCGGGGCGACGCTCGCAGGACAAATTGCCGCCTTCAATTCACTCACCGAGTTGCGACGCTGCCTGATCAGCGAAGCCAATCGGGTGCCAGGGTTGGAGAAACAGGAATTCCTATTGGCCGACATCGGCTTGGAAGATTTCGCTTTCGCCTTGTTGAGTGAAATCGTCAACGGCTTTGACACCGACGGATCCGCGGCAGAATGGACCGTGCAACTGGAAGTTCTGCAGCAGACCATTAAAAATCTTGAAATGAGTCACGTTGAACCTGAGGAGAGTCGCGTGATTGATTTTGAACTGCAGGCGTGGCGTACGCCATTTAACCCAACCGACCGGGAACATTTGCTGCGTCTTAAAGCCACCGTGGGACGCGCCCGGCGGCTTGCGGACAATTATAGCGACCGTATCATGGCTTGGTTCCCGCAACGCGCGCAGGCTTTGGGCCAGGCGCTCGCCGTACCCCACACGGCGCTCCAAGTATTCGGGGACGCGGAGATTCGCTATCACCTAATCTTTCAGCTTTCCAAGCTAGTTTCCAGCCTCCTACGGCGATTCCGAGAAGAACTCGCGCTTCCGGCCTGGGATGTGGTGGTGATCGGCCATGCCATTGGCCGGATAAAACTAGCCAAACAATTGGAAACACGATTTTCAGAACCAACTTTGGTGCTTCTGGAATATGCAGAGGGAGACGAGGAGATTCCCGCCGGCGTGACGGGCATTGTACTCGCACATGAATTGCCCCATTTGTCGCACCTAGGTGTGCGCGCACGTCAGGCGGGTGTGGTTTTGGTTGCGTGTGAGGAGTCTAGCACATTTCAGGCGTTACAGCGGCACGAAGGAAGAATCGTTTTACTCACGGCTACGGCTGAACGAGTGGATTGGCAAACCACAGAATCTACCAGCACTGCTGTCAGCCACGCTCCGAAAATTCAAATCCCCCACATTTTGGACACATCTGCTCACGCGTGGCTGCCGCTGGAGCAAGCATTGCCGGAGCGTGCCGGCAACAAGGCCGACGGCGTCCGGCGGTTAGCCGCATTGTCACAACAACCCGCAGCCCGGTTCAAAACCCCAGCCGCCTTGGTCATTCCCTTCGGAGTGTTGGAGCAGGCACTGCGTGGATCTGGTCCCAGTGAAACTGAATACCACCAAATTCTAAACCATCTCACGACTGGATCCTTCGAATTAACTGCAGCTACAAAACGGCTGCGAGAATTAGTCCAGAAGTTAAATGTACCGCCGGAGATCTCCGCCGGAATTTCCGCGCAATTTGCGCGACACACACGCCTTATGGTTCGCTCCAGCGCAAACGATGAAGATTTGGCCCGCCTAGCCGGAGCGGGGCTTTATGAATCAGTGGCCAATGTGATGCCGGCCGACGTCGCCTTGGCAGTGAGCACCGTCTGGGCATCTCTTTGGACCAAACGCGCTGTTTCGAGCCGGCAGCAGGCTGGCATTTCCCAGTTTCATGCCCACATGGCTGTGCTCATCCAACACATGTTGGTCCCGGATTTTTCATTCATCCTGCACACCGTCAACCCCATCAATCAGGATCCGCAGGAAGCCTACGCAGAAATTGCCGTTGGTCTGGGTGAAACTCTAGCCTCGGGCAACACCCGGGGAAATCCCTATCGCCTCATCTGCAATAAAACAACCGGCGCGGTGACGACACTCGCATTTGCCAATTTTAGCGAAGCCGTCTGGCCTAATCCCGCTGGCGGACTAATGCGAAAAATTCCGGACTATTCCCGCGTCACACTTTCGCTGGAACGGGCAACCCGCGAGGAACTCGGCCGCAGGCTCGCGGCCATCGCGCGGTTGGTGGAAACGGCATTTCAATCCCCGCAGGACATCGAGGGCGTCGTAAAAGGAGAGGAGATTTATCTAGTGCAAGCGCGGCCACAGCAAGGTCTGGAGGTCAGAAAATGAACCCACTTCCGCAGACACAGCCCCTGACACTTGGGCTTTTCCAGAAGCGCATGGACGGTGACGATAGCCTGATGGAACTGGCGCGCTGTCGCTTTCGCCAGTCCGGGATGGGCATCGAAATATACGCAGAAAATCCGGGACAATTGGAATGGGCGCTGCGGTTTTGTCCTTCCCCGGATTCGCCCGTCACTGTCCATCTAGCGCGGCACTTAAATCTGGCGGAGCCTGAAAGCCGTCGCCAGATTCAAGTTTTTGCCAACCGGTTTGCCGGACGGGTGCATGGACTGGTCATTCACGATCATCCGGACATGGCTTCGTGCCCCGGGAGTTATCTACTGGCGGCACGTGAAATGAATTCCATACTACAGTGCATTAACCACTGTCCGTGGCTGTTCATCGAATACGCTGCCGGCTTGGAGTTGCCGGCGTTCATCACCTTTTTTCATTCTATTGCCGAACTCCAAAGGATTAGCGTCTGCATGGATATTGGCCATGTCGGCATTCATATAATACGAAAAACCTATGCCAGAAACCATCCCGGCGCGGATATCTGCGCCTTGAAATCCCAATCTGGGTTGAGTCCCGTCATAATGGCGGAAGTCGAATCTTCGGTCCAATCAGCACTGCCAGTGGTTCTGAAACTCATAGGCCAACTGAAGGTGGGGGACAAGCCTGTGCATTGCCATTTACATGACGGCCACCCCCTCTCCGTCATCAGTCCCTTTGGTGTTTCAGATCACTTGAGCTTTTTGGCTAAGATTGTCTCAGGCGTGTCACACGATAACAACCTGCAGACGGTCCCCATGTTCGGACGGCAAGGGCTTTTTCAAATAGTCGCCCAGGCCATTCAGAACTTTGGCAGAGAACGCATTTCTTTCACGTTGGAAATTCATCCCACAATGGAACGATTAGCACTCGGCGCTGAGGCGGGCCTTTTCCAACATTGGCGGGACAAAACCAACGCTGAAAAGATGAACCACTGGCTTTCGGTGCTGAGCGAAAATCACCAGGCACTGCGGGAGTCGATCCAGGCCGCGTTGGCCGCCAACCCACTTTCAAACAAGCCACGGCAAACGATGGCGAAAGGTTAATCCATATGAACAAACCACTTTCAGGATCAGATACCAACGAGATCGTGACCGGCTTGAGGAAGCTATCCCGCAATCTCTGGTGGAGTTGGAATCAGGAGGCCCAGGATTTATTTTACGAACTTTCGCCGCGCGGGTGGCAAAATATGTTTCATAACGCCGTGGCCGTACTGCACGAAGTCTCTGAACAGGAACTCAATGTCCGTCTGATGGACGCCCGATTCGCCGCTCGTGCGCGCTCAGTACTGGGCGAATTTGAAAATTATTTGAGCGACCAGAAAACATGGGGGCATCTGCACGCCCCAGAACTGCACAAGCAACCTGTGGCCTATTTTTCAGCAGAATTCGGCTTCCATGAATCGCTGCCGATTTCAGCTGGCGGTCTGGGCATCCTAGCCGGTGACCACGCCAAATCCGCCAGTGACCTCGGTCTCGGTTTCGTCGGCATCGGTCTATTTTACCGAGAAGGTTATTTTCAGCAGGCGATTGATGCCAACAATTGGCAAACGGAATATTACAATCCGGTGGACCCTAAGAATGTCCCCATGGAACCGGTACTGAACGCGGACGGCACCCGTCTGGTTTGCCATGTGGAAATTGGGTTGAACGTGGTGGTCTTTCAGGTGTGGTGTGTACAGGTCGGCCGCATCACGGTCTATCTGCTCGACACCAATATGGCCTCAAACGAGCAGCTATTTCGCGACCTGACCACACGCGTTTACGGGGGCGATACAGCCACTCGGATCATGCAGGAAATCCTCCTTGGCATCGGCGGCGTGCGCCTGCTTCGCAAACTCGGCATCACACCGGCAACCTTCCACATGAACGAAGGGCACGCGGCGTTTCTCACGTTGGAACTCATGCGCGAAAAAATGGCGCACGGGAAAACCTTTGAAGAGGCGCAGGTTTTAACTAAGCCGGAATGTATTTTCACCACTCACACACCCGTGGAGGCGGGTCACGACCGGTTCAGCCGCGACCTCATGAACTTTGCATTTCAACGATTCTGCAAAGAATCCACAGTGCCCCTTGCAAAAATCGAGGCACTGGGCCGCGTGCATCCCGGAAATGGACAAGAACCATTCTGCATGACGGTACTTGCCCTAAGACAATCCCGCGCCGCAAACGGGGTCAGCGAACTTCACGGTCAAGTGAGCCGCAACATGTGGCAATCGCTCTACCCAGGCACGAGCGTGGACCAAGTACCCATCGGGCACATTACCAATGGTATTCATCTACTTGGCTGGATGAAGGGTTCAGTACGCCAATTTTGGCGAGAAAAACTGACTGGGGTCAACAATGAAGAAACCGCCTTTTTCCGCACCAAGTTCGGGGAAGACTGGGCTTCCGCCATCAACCACACTTCATTCTGGGAAAAGATGACTGACCCGCACTTCGTTACCGACGAAGAACTCTGGGCACTTCGATACCAGCTCCGCCGCGAGTTAATCGAATTTGCCCGCCGCAAACTGTTATTGCAGAACCAGCGAGCCACGCCAGGGGATTTTATCAGATTCGACCATTTTCTTAACCCCGACGCACTGACAATCGGTTTTGCCCGTCGCTTTGCAACTTACAAACGGGCGCCGTTGGTATTTAACCATTTCAAAAGCATCGTCAAACTGGTTCGCGACAAACAGCGCCCGGTACAATTCATTTTCGCCGGCAAGGCCCATCCACGGGATGACGATGGCAAGCGCTTCATCCAGCAGATCATCCATTTGAGCAAACACAGTGAGCTTGCCGGGCACCTCGTCTTCCTGGAAAATTATGACGTCCACGTCGCGCGCCAGATGGTGGCTGGCTGCGATGTCTGGCTGAACAATCCACGCCGCCCGCTTGAGGCTTCCGGCACCAGCGGCATGAAAGCATGCTGCCATGGCTGCCTAAACTTCAGTATCCTGGATGGCTGGTGGCGCGAGGGCTACGACGGGACCAACGGATTTGCCATCGGCGAAGATTCCCATCCTAACAGCCTTAAGGAGCAGGACCACGCAGACAGCTTAAATCTCTATCGCGAACTCACCGAACAGGTCGTGCCCATGTTTTTTAACCGTGATGCCAATGGGATTCCTCGCCAATGGATTCAACGTATCCGCAGGGGGATGATGACGCTGGTGCCACAATTCACCACAGACCGCATGGTCAAGGAATACACCCGTAAATATTACCTGAAATGACAACAGCCAAACCAGCACTTGGGCGCGCAGGAAGTTGAAATGAAAAGACCGCCCAGCATCGCGCTGAGCGGTCGCAAATAACGAGGCTATATAAAACGCCCAACTTTAAGCAAGGTTTTTCCTAGCGTAGACTAGGAACGTCCCAGTCGCATCCAGCCGGCATCGCTTGTAGATATGGGTATGTCATTTAGCCGTATCTACGTAAATAGCCTAGACCGTGTCCGTAAAACTTTATCGCGCGCCAAGTCCGGCTTGAGTTATGCCAGGTGTTTTTGTGCCACACTATTCATCACCCTGCTCCATAGCGCCACACCTGGGCAGGCCGCAACAAGTCAAGCTTACCTATATAATTTAAATTTGGAGTGGAATGCAAGTTCAAGCCCCGGAATCAACGGTTATCGAATTTATTACGGCAGTTCGAGCGGAAATTATACAAACACCATCACACTGGGAAACATTGCGAATGGCTCCGTACCGGGGCTGACAGGTGGGATCACATATTACTTTGCCATCACCGCAGTTGATACCAACGGAGTGGAAAGCACATTCTCTAACGAGCTCAATTATCAACTCGGACTCCCAGGGGCAAAGATGACCGCCCATCGAGGAGGTGCCGGTCAGTTTCAACTGACAGTAACTGGTGCGACCAGTCACACCTATAATATCCAGGCGACGACAAATTTATTAGCCTGGATCAATATTGGGTCAATCACATTGAGCACTAACGGAGCATTGAATTTTACCGACACAAGCGCGAGTGGTTTTGCAAGCCGCTTCTACCGGACCATTGATGCCGGGTTCTAAAGTCATGAGTGAGGTCAAACTTCTTGGGGTATCAAACCCATTCGCATAGCGAACCGCACCAGACCGGGAACGTCATGCGTATTTAACTGCCCCATTAATTTGATACGATGATATTCGACAGTCTTGGGGCTAACCTTCAGTATTTGTCCAATTTCCTTGGTGTTTTGTCCTTCGGCGATTAACTGGAGAATTTCACGTTGTCTTGCCGTCAACACCTCGATCGGACTTTTCTGCGTTGAATGGCCTTGCTGAAGAAAAAATTTGTGAAGCCGTGCGGATATTTCCCGACTCAAATAAACTTCGCCCCCCATGACTCGTTGCAAGGCTGCTTCCAGTTCGACTGTCGCCGCTTTTTTAAGCAAATAGCCGGCTGCCCCAGATTTTATGGCTCGCCAATAGTACTCCTCGTTATGATGCATGGACAAAATGATGACCCGTACATGTGCAAAGTCCCGGACCAGACGTGCAGTTGCTTCCAATCCATTTAATCCAGGCATGGAGATGTCCATTAAAACCACATCCGTCGGTGTAACCTTAACCAAATCGAGTACTTCCCGCCCATCACTGGCTTCGCCAACAACTTCCACCCACGACAGTTTTTCCAATAAAGCGCGAATTCCAGAGCGCACCAGTGTGTGATCATCGGCGATTATAATCCGAACCGGTTTCCTGAAACTTTTCATAAAATTCAACTCAGTTTTTCAGGATATGCCATTTTAAAGGAAACCAGGCATGCACTTCGGTTCCCTGTTCGGGGGTGGAGGTCAGTTTCATCCCACCACCAGCTAGTTCAGAGCGTTCTTTCATATTCACAAGTCCCAAACTCGCCCCACGCAACCGAATTTCTCGACGACCCGTCACGTCGAACCCAACCCCATCGTCCTTAACGCGAAGATGGAGTTGACCTTCCTTCGCGCGCAAATCTACATTAACCTCATGCGCCTTGGCATGACGCATCACATTTGTCAAAGCTTCCTGCGCGACCCGAAAACATTCCGTTTCAATGACAGGATCCAATCGGTGTCTCAGCCCGGCTACATGTACTTTACCATGCAGCCCAGCCAACGCAGCCTGCCGGTTTGTCAACCATACCAGAGCTGATTCCAGACCTAAATCATCCAGAAGGGACGGGCGCAAATCCAATGACATGTCCTGAACTTTTCCCAACAAATTCTCCACTTCATTCAGGCAATCCTCCAAACGCCTTTTCATGACTTCACCACCTGATAACTGCAGGAGTGCTTGCAGATTAAGTTGAATGCCGGTAAGGTTTTGCCCTATTTCGTCATGCAGTTCCCGTGCAATTTTTCTTCTTTCAGTTTCCTGAGCTTCCACCAAGCGCTGGGTAAGCACCACTAGTTTACGGTTGGCCACCTTGCGTTTCGCATCTGATTTTTTCCGGATTAAACGTTCTTTGACTTCCAACAACGCACGTCGAACCGCTGGCACCAGTCGGTCGAGACGATCCTTCAACACATAGTCAGTTGCGCCACTTTTAAGGGCATCAATGGCCAATTCTTCTCCCAGCTTTCCCGAAACTAGGATAAATGGAATATCAGGACACCTGTCCCGAGCCAGTTTAAGAGCATTAAATCCATCAAAAGCTGGCAGCGAATAATCGGACAAAATTAAATCCAGATTGGCTGATTTGAGTGCCCCCAAAAATTCACCCTTTGTTTTCACGCATAGGGTAACACATTTAACTCCCTCGGCAGCAAGAGCGGACTGGATCAACGCAGCATCATTATCATCATCCTCCAACAGCAGGATTCGAATTGGCGATTTCATTCAACGTTTTTGATAACCACACTTATGAAAGGCACTAGAACTGTGCAGCATATATTTCGCCTTAAAAAATGGTGCCAAGTTGGTACCACCATTAAACGAATTCGAAGACTATGAGATCGACCCAGAGTGATTAAATAGATTTTTTCCAACAAGATTGTAACTGCGATTTGCCAGCTTCAGCTTTCAAAAAATTCATGAATAACACTGGACACACGCTGTATTTGTGACTCAGTAAGTTCTGGGTAAATCGGCAGACTAAGACACTCGTGCGCCGATTTTTCCGCGACCGGGTAGTCCCCAACTCCGTGACCAAGGTTTGAATAACATTTTTGAAGATGCAGCGGTAATGGATAATGGAGGGCAGAGCCTACACCATTCGCTTCCAAAAACGACTTGAGATCATCGCGCCGCGGGTGCCGGACTACAAATAGATGCCATACGCTCTCCGCAAACCCAGCCTCCATCGGTAACTGCAACGGGGTGTCTTTGAGTAATTCCCCATAGCGCATGGCAACTCGTTGCCGCTCAGCGGTCCATTTGTTTAAGTAAGGCAACTTCACCCCCAAAACCGCGCCTTGAATGCCTTCCATCCGGTAATTATAGCCAACTTCGTCATGATAATAGCGCAAACTTGACCCATGTTCTCGTAAAGATTTTGCCCGCCTGGCATACCCTGGGTTGTTGGTCACGAGAGCACCGCCCTCGCCCATAGCACCGAGATTCTTACCAGGATAAAAGCTGAAACACGAAATATCACCAAAAGTCCCAACTTTTTTTCCTTTATATTTGGCCCCATGTGCTTGTGCGGAATCTTCGACTAAGTGAAGTTCATTTTCCCGACAAATTTTCAGTATGGGATCGATATCGAATGGTTGACCGTAGAGATGCACCGGCATAATAACTTTTGTTTTTTTTGTTATAGCTCGCGTCACCAATTGAGGGTCAAGATTCATCGTGTCGTCATCAATGTCCACATAAACCGGTTTGCCACCAACATAGGAAATCGCCCAACTCGTAGCGACAAACGTAAAGGGTGTCGTGATTACCTCATCGCCCGGCCCAACATTCAGCAGTAGCATTGCCACATGCAGTGCCGCGGTACCACTATTAAATCCAATTGCGAAGTCAGCGCCGCAGAATTTTGCAAAGTCTTTTTCAAACTGTGCCGTATCGGGACCGAGACAAAATGTACAATTGTCAATCGCTCGCGCAATCGCTGCATCAATTTCTGGCCGCATTGGTTTGATTTGGGACTTCAGATCAAAATACGGTATAGATTCGTTCATAATTTTTGTATTTTATTCAATAAACAAATGATGCTAAGCTATAGATAATAGGCGACATCCGGTTACAAACTGTAGGCATTGTACCAAATGCAAACGTCAATAATTCTGCAAAAAAACTCAGATCCGAGCCATGCCGAACAAAATATTTTGTGCTCAAAATTGAACTGAATTATGCATACATTATATTGCCTTTTTCGAAAGAAGATTAAATCGGCTTTACAGCCATGAAAAGCGTTCAGGGACATAAACGATATCCGTCGGCTTTAAGTAAAATGACCAACTGGCTTTTCCGTCCATTATAAGTTTTAAGTTTAAAACATAATGCCTCATACCATTTGCTTCCTGCCTGATAACCACCACGTTTTTTAAGTCAGCTTTTGTGTAATCAAAGCCTCCCGCCTCCATGACAGCTTCCAGAGCAGTTAGCGGGTGATTCGAAACAATTTTTCCAGGATGAAGAATTGCACCGGTCACAAATACGGGAAACGTTGAATTTTGCACTGCAACGGTGACCTCTTTTGACACCAGTTGGGCTGCGCATAAATTAATAATGTTTTTCTCCAGCTCATTGGCAGTAAGCCCAGCAACTTTCATCTCCCCAACCAGCGGGAGTGAAATCTTACCGTCCCTACGAATTTGCTGGGTGGTATTCAGGTTCGGTGATCCAGGAAATGAGATTGTTAACAAATCACCTTCACGTAGGGCTACCATTTCTGAATGGGTAGGTTCAGGGCTAGATTGTTTTTGCAGCCTTGTAACGGGATCTGTCTCGCAACCAGTCAGGCCCAGCAACCCAATCAAGTAGCAAAATAGAATCAACAGTAATGCCTGACAGTTTGCACATATTTTTCCAAGTACATTTTTATTCATAATACTTCCTTTCTTCCTGTATCCGTCAGTTTTTTCCTAGTCGCCAACAATTTCCTACCCGGAAACTGCAGGTTTAAATCAAACCACATTCATATTATCAGTCTGTGAATTTCCGTGGAGACCAAATAGTGGGAGGCGGTCGCGCAAGGCAATGCACAATTATAAAATGATATAATCTGGTGTAAACCCAACCCGATTTCTAAAATAGAAAGTCCTATGGCTGCTTTTGATTCAGAAGTTATAGCTTAATTGCACCCCCACTTGATGACTTAAAAAACTATAACCTGACTCTGAGGATAAGTTGTCTCCCAGCTGATAGAACAGAGCAATTTTACCCTTGGTCCAAAGCAATCGGCTGATTTGCACGTTCATAAAATAGTAGTCGTCCGAACGATTAGGACCAGCCAGCCCCGCTGCCGTTGTGTCAGTGTATTTTATGACCTGATAACCGCCGTTAAGATCCAAATAAAATTTCGCCAGAATTCGCTGATTTATCCCCCCGCTATAACTCGTAATTTCCGTTGCTCTATTTTGGAACATGGAGGCCCGGACACCGCGCTGCAGCGACACAGTAAGTTTTGTCGTATCAAATGGCTGATATTGAATGGCGCCGTCAAAGACTGGGCTTATTAAATCGGTATTGCCACCATCTAAAAACTGACGGTCTTCAATACCGCCATGCAATTGAAAACTAATTTTATCAGTCGCGCGCCATTGAATCCGACCTTGATATTGCTCGAAAACCATACTTGGGCTTGAGCCCACATCGTCATAGCCAAGGCCAAGGCCAACCGCGACATTCAGGCGCGGCCAAAATTGGTAATTCAACCAGTCTAGCGTTGACCACTCGCGTGTGTTTTCCAAATTCCCGATGGAGCTGTTGGTACCGAATGAGTTTACGGGAAAGATGAAATCCTGGCTAGCCGCCAAATCTAATGACAACTTGCCATTAAACTGGTATGACCCGCTGACGGAAGTAAGATATTCCTTCAGCGTGGTTTGTGTGCCCGTTTGAATGTCCGGTGCGGAAGTTGAGGAATATTTTTGCGAGGCCTCCAAAAGCCAGTCATCATACTCTCCACCCCACGTCAAAACTGCAGTCTGGTTGAAGACATCTCTAAAGTGGTTATCTGAATATATATTCCAATTTGGCGTGTAATCGAGTGTAAGATGGTTTCCCACCTCCAGTAAAATTCCCGGTGACAACTGCTGAATTACCGTGCGTACCGGCAAATTGGTACGGGCCAAAATCCCGTCTGCGTATGAAAATTGGTAAAAAATGTGCGGGCGCACTTTCAGGGGACCCAGACTAAAGGGTCCGTTCACATTTGAATCATTTGGGCGTGTTTCCGCAAACACATCGATTTCATCGTTTTGGAAAGATTGCAGTGCGGTGGGAGTGGTAATGTATGCCGGCGGAGGCAACAAAATACTTTGCGCCACTGCTAGCCCATTTAGGAGCAATCCCGACAACGTGCCAACATATGCAAAAATTGCTACGTGATGGTTCGCTTCTTCGTTTCCACGGTACTTTCTTTTCATAATATCGCTATTCTTACATGCAAATCATGTGTAAATTCTTTTTTATAATGAACAACGGCAGTTTCAAAAAATACTTCAGGCTTTCCATACCTGTCCCGGAACTGTGTGGCTGAACGCCATCGCATTGCGGGTATCCACGATGCAGGTCGTCCAGTCAGCCAATTGCTGGCAATCAATCGACTGATGATGGGTCGCAATTATGACAGCATCAAAACTTTCTAAAGATTCTCGGTTCCAGGCGATGGATCGAGTCCCTTCCCAATGCGGATGTTCGCGGGTCCGGCGAATGATTGGAACATATGGGTCATAGTATGCGACTTGAGCACCGCGCTTCTGAAGCAAATCTAAAAGCACATAACTGGGTGATTCCCGGTCATCGTCCACATTGGGCTTATAAGCCAGCCCCACGATAAGGACTCGACTGCCATTCACCGATTTACGGCGCGCATTAAGTGCCTCCGCCATCCGGTTGACAACATGCCACGGCATAGCTGTATTAATTTCACCGGCAAGCTCAATAAATCGAGTGTTTTGTGCAAACTCGCGTGCTTTCCAGGTAAGATAAAACGGGTCAATCGGAATACAGTGTCCACCCAAACCTGGACCGGGATAGAAGGGCATAAACCCAAATGGTTTTGTTTTTGCTCCGTTAATCACCTCCCAAATATCTATGTCCATTGCCCCAAAAATAATTTTTAACTCATTGACTAAAGCAATATTCACACTTCGAAAAATATTTTCCAGCAATTTGGTGGCTTCAGCCGTCCGGCAAGATGAAACCGGTACTAGCGTTTTAATCGCCAATCCATAAATGGCTTTGGCCCTTTCCAGACAGGCAGGAGTATACCCGCCAATAACTTTGGGAATCAGGGCGACCTGACTCAACTCGTTGCCGGGGTCTTCTCGTTCCGGGGAAAACGCCAGATGGAAATCCACACCAGCCTTCATACCGGAACCAACTTCCAATACAGCGCGTAAATCTTCGTCTGTAGTCCCGGGATAAGTTGTCGACTCCAACACAACCAGTGTGTTTTTTTGCAAGTGCGGGCCAATGGCTTTCCCCGTTTCAATGATAAAAGATATGTCTGGTTCACGGTTTTTATTAAGAGGCGTTGGCACGCAAATGATGACCGCCTCGACGGATTTAATATGGCTGAATTCCGAGGAAGGAAAAAAATTATGGGAATTCACTGCCTCAGAAATTTCTTTATCTGGGATGTGGCTAATATAACTTTTTCCCTGATTTAAGGTCAGAACTTTGACAGAATCAATATCCAACCCCCAAACGGTGACGCCGGAGCGCACAAATTGGAGCGACAATGGTAAGCCGACGTAGCCAAGTCCAATGACGGCAATTTTTACCGGTTTATTTAATTTCATAATTTGTATTAATTCTCAGTAATTTAGCCTTAGCCAGCATGTGCCATGGGGACAAGCCGCCCATGCATGTATTTAAACCCTGTTTTTCGATGGGCCCAGCCGTAAAAGAACAAATAAATTTTGCACATTCCGAGGAAAATCTTCAATTGTGATCAGGCAGGACATTCTTTTTATTGAATAAATTCCGGCGTAAATTGTGACAATCGTCCCGAAGACAAAAAAAATTGCTCCCGGCAGGAGATACCAAGACACGAAATTAACTGAGATTACGGTAATCGAAAAACCGGACAACTGGATATTAGCCGCCGAAAACTTGAAGTTTATTAACCTCCGGATGACTATGTTGATGAAAATAATATAAGCCACATATGACCCAAAGAAAGCGATGCCAGTACCAGTGAGTCCGAACCACTTCACCCCAATCCAGATTAACATTAAGTAAGTCACATCATTACATAATTCAATCCAGAAAAACATTTTACCTACACCTTTTGCCAGCAGTACATACCCCATTGGCCAACTTGCTACGCGGAGAACCATCCCTAAACAGAGCCAGCGCAGAATTTCCACAGCAGGGCCAAAATTTGCGGAGTAAAACAGTTGCAGAACAATTGGGGCAAATGTCAGGGTTGCAACGACGCCCGGCACAGCCAACAATAGTCCAACTTCTATCTGTTCATTCACAAGACGGCCGCACTTTGAATGCTCGTTAGCTACCGCAGTCAAGCGCGGGTAAAAGTCAGCACCCATTGCCTGAACAATAAAACCTATATATAATCCTCCAAGCACCCACGCTGCCTGGTAAAACCCAGCGGCCTCGATTCCCATCGTATGTAACAAAATGACACGAATCAAAAAATAAGTTCCCATCGTCATCAAACTGGTCACCATTATGATGCTGCCGAGTTTTAGGAGGGCCGCAGCCTGTGCGAAAGTCTCGCGGCTAGTCAGCGTCACACGCCCCACGCGAATTTTACGTGCGTACCACCACGAAGTCAGCATGCTCGTCGCGGCGACGGAGACCAATGCCGGTACTAAGCCTTGTTCACGGAAGTAAAAAATTATTGGTATGCTGATTACGGTTCCATAAAGAGCTCCCAATACGTTCATTCGGGCTAGATCACCAATGCGGCGCATTCCTTGCACCAGAGCGGCCTGCCCTTGCGATATGTCTCCGAAAAAGGCAGCCAGCGCCAAAAGTGCCACAGCACCGGCATACTGGCTATTGCCAAAGATTAGCAATGATATGGGGTTACAAAAAATGAGGAGTAACAGAGCACCCGCCGCTCCCGAATAGAGCGCCACACGGCGCAACGTCGTCACCGTCCGGTTTAAGTTGGCCGTCTCCCCGGACCCAGCCGCTTCAGCAATCTGCCGGACGCCGCTATTATTAATTCCCAAACCTGCAACCGTTCGGGTTAGATCTGAGATAGAATCAAAAATACCTAGCAACCCAACCCCCGATGCCCCCAATAGGAGTGCAATTGCCTTTGTCCGCAATATTCGGAATCCAATGTTTAACAAGGAGGAGCCACCTATAATAGCAGAAGATTTTAGTATCTGACCATACGATGGCATTTAATTTAATGGTTAAGCTGCAGTTAAATTTTTAGAGTTATAATCTTCGGTATTTTTATTTGATTCAAAAAATATTTGGCAACTCCCATTTACTTGGCCAATCACAGATTCAGATTGTTCCGGGGTGAGGTGCGGTCCAATCGGCAGGCTTAAGACCGTGTTCGCCAGTGTTTCAGCAATAGGATAATCCCCACGACACCATTTTTCGCTGGCATAAGCTCCAGACAAGTGTGGCGGTACGGGATAGTGAATTAGTGTGCCAACCCCAGCTGCCATTAGTTTTTGTTGTAGTTCATCGCGTTTGCGGTGTCGTACAACAAAAAGATGCCATACCGGATCGCACCATTCTGGCACAAACGGCAGCACCAACCCTTCGACACCCGACATGTTAATTAAATAATTATCTGCCACAACAACTCGCCGCGCGTTCCACTCGTCGAGTTTCTTCAATTTAACGCGTAAAAATGCCGCCTGCAGCTCATCGAGCCTAGAATTAAAACCCTTAACTTCGTTGTAATATTTTCTCCTGGAGCCATAATTACGCAGTGTTCTGATTCGATCAGCCAGTGCATCATCGTCAGTGGTGATTGCCCCACCGTCGCCGAACGCACCGAGATTCTTACCGGGATAAAAACTGTTTCCAGCAGCGTCACCCAGCGACCCGGTGCGCCGTCCTTTATAACGTGCGCCTTGTGCCTGCGCATTATCTTCGATCACTTTCAAACCATGGCATGCGGCAAGCTCCAAAATAGGATCCATGTCTGCCGGTTGCCCGTAAAGATGTACTGCAATAATAGCCTTGGTTTTTGATGTAATAGCTGCCGCAATTCTTGACGGGTCAATATTGAAAGTTTCCGGGTAACATTCAACGGGCACGGGCAACGCGCCCGCGGATGAAACGGCCAGATACGTGGCAATATACGTATTTGATGGGACCAAGACTTCATCACCTTGCCCAATGTCGTAAGCACGTAAAATTAAATGGAGAGCTTCAAGTCCATTACCAACACCGATGCATTGTTTTACACCGCAATAGGAGGCAAACTCTTGCTCGAAGGCGTCCACTTCGTTCCCTAATACATACCATGCTGAGCGCATAAATCTGAAATAAGCTTCGTCCAAATCGGCCTTAAGCTCGTGATAAGGACCGGCCAAATCTAAAAAGGGAACTTTCATAAGGTTGCTTCTCCCATAGCACGCAGATATTCACGGTTGTCGCGGTAATAATCATTTTCATTATAAGCTTCAGATGCCAGCACAAGACAGACAGCGTTAGACGAGAAGTTATCCATTTCCCGCCAAATCATAGGCGGGAGATACAAGCCATTATAAGAACGGTTCAGGTGAATTCGCTGGGTTTCCGTACCACTTTTGATAATCACGTCAAAACTTCCGGACATGGCTATCAAGAACTGCTCGCAATTTTTTAAAGCGTGCCCGGCGCGTTCGGCGCCGCCTGGGACATCATATAAATAAAATACACGTTTAATGTCAAATGGCACGTGCCGTTTCCCTTCAATGAAAGTGAGGTTGCCACGCGGGTCGGCAATCTTGGCAAGATCAATCAGTTTGCAACCTTTCATGTTCATAAACTCATTGTTTATTAGCAACTGAAGACATACTAAGCACCCAGTTTTTAAAATTGGTTTAATTCCCACTTGCCGATCTGACTTTCGGCAAGCCGCGCAAGTGGCAGCAATCCTATCCTGGCTTTTGACCAGGCCGAAGGCGTGAGAACATAGTGGATCAAATCCACCGCTTGCCCGCCAATATGTTGCGCTGCTGATTCGACGCGAGTTTGCTTCCACCCTAGTTTCCGGTTAATTGACAGTACCGATAGGTTGGTAGCGACGGTAGATCCGTTGAGTTCATATAATTTGAGTTGACAGAATGCCAGGTCATAAAGCACGAAGCCGCTGGGTAGGGCTGCCGCGGCGCCGGGACGAATAATCCAGCGGCCGGATTCCGCCCGCAACCCCGTGATATTATATAATGAATAAGTACCAACTGGATTGCCTTTCATCGTTTCTACTATAAAATAATAGTCATCGGCCCTGCTAAAATATCGTTCTAGCCATTTATGCTGGCTTGGTACATCAGTTGCCGAATCACCCACCCTTCCCCTAGCGTGGTCCAAATTCCGTAACCAGACGATAAATGCTGCGTCATCCTGGCGAACGGGCCGAAGACGAACGCCAAAACCCTCAGCTATTATAGAATGATTCATGGTTTATACCTTGGCTTCATGGAAATCTTTAAATTCGCAAGCTGACTTCCTGCCGATAAAAAAAATCAACACGTTTTACACCTACGATTTGTCTCGCGATATCCTTTACTTTTTCGACCAATACGATCCCTAATCCCATTTCCCCGTTGCAGCCTTGCAAAGCGTAAGCTGGATGAACTGCAACATGGATAACCGTCAGAACCACGGGAGAGGTCCGCAAAAAAAGAACAACGCCAACGGGTGCTGTCCGGCGCCGGTCCCGGTCAAAGGCAAATAAAGTCTGCACCGCATGATCGCCAAGTCTTACCGTTAAGCCACAACCCGATTCTTCAACAAGCGGTTGCCCAAATTGTTCCACCGAATTCAGAATACCGTCGCGTACCCTTTTTTGGCGGGGATTAAAAAAGAGAAGTTCTTCTAAAGCAAACCGGCACTCTTTAGGAGCGTTTGAAGCGAAGGCAAGGGTCATATCTACTATTTAGTCTGAATCAGTTTCCACAAGTCGCCGGCGGTTTTGGCTGATTGAATATCACTAGCGTGCAGATTGACACCATAATTGGCATCCAACATTGCGATCGTAGAAAGCACAGACAATGAATCCCAAGCGGCAAAAGAATTCAGGACGTCGTTTTCCTGCACTTTTTCAAGTTCAAGAATGCAGGCAATTTTTTTTAAGAATTCATTCATAAATACAACATCGATATAAGTCAATTAAACAGGTTGAAAGAAAACTCAAATATTGTCTGATGAAATTGAAATTAAAATATTGCAGCCCACTAGGCGCATTCGGCAATTTCGCAAAAATCCAAATTACCAAGCTGCATCAGCATGGCGGACCATGTCAAGCCCACCCCAAAACCGGCCAAACAAACCTGCGAATTATTATTTTTAAAATGGTTGGACAAATTATAAGTAATTGCCAATGGTATTGTCACACTGCTGCTATTCCCAAAGTGCTCCACGATATTGTTTGGCATTTTGCATTGTGGAACTTTTAATTTTTCCGCAAGCTTTTGAATCATGAAGCGGTTTGCTTGATGACTTAAGTAGTAATCCACATCCGAAATCAGCATTCCCGCCCGAGCCAGCAAACCTTCAATCAATTTAGGCACTTCGGTCTGTACAAAATTGAAGACCGCAGACCCGTCCATGCGCAGATGATCCTTGGCGCGTAGATTGTTGTCACCCGCATCTTCCAGAACGCTGGTATCAGGAGTGCTCGGCAAACGCAGCCCGCCAGCTGGAATAATTAGTGCTGCGTGACGCGTACCATCCATTTTAAGATCAGCATAGATAACACCTTCCTTAGGTCCCCGCTCAATGATCGCAATGGATGCGGCATCACCAATAAGTGGGTAACTATTACGGTCCTGTGGCGATGTTTTCCGGCTTAACACGTCGGCGTTGATGAGAACTACTTTCCGAACGCTGTCCTGATCCAACAACATAAATGCCTGTATAAGTCCAATTACAAAACCAGCACACCCCTGGTTGATGTCAAGGCATAATAAATCTTGCTTCAGATTTAACCGCCCTTGGATGATATTACTAGTCGGCGGCATGAAATGATCCGGCGACTGGGTGACAAGAATCATTGCGTCAAACTCATTGCGCCCAAGTAGATTCTTATTGAATAGATGCTCCATGCCAGCAACTGCAAGGTCGGATACGCAGCCCCCCTGAGTGACGACACGGCGCTTGTTGTACCCCATAACTTCCTTAAGTTTGAGAGACCTGGCTTCGGGGAAGTTATAATTTTTCATTTCCTCGATGAAAGTGCGCTCGTTCGCCGGTACAACAGCGAGAATTCCCGATAGTCGCTTGCCGCTAAAATTAAAGTTCATAGTGAAACTCCATTTTTGCGGAGTAGATTTGAAATTGATTGCAAATTTTGAAAATTTTCCGGGACGATGTCGACACCGCTAATAGATATTCCATGGGCCTTGTCCAGCGCAGCGACTAGAGTTATCATGTCAAAAGAATCCAGCAATCCATCAGCCATAAAATTATGGGATGCATTAAAATCAAATTCCGGGCGAATCTCCGTTAAAATTTCAATTGTAGCTTTCATAAACGAATAAATTTGTTAACTAGTATGTGGTCAACTAGGCCGTCGGGAACAAAGCCATAGTGCTGATATTTACGGATTGCGTTCTCATTGGTGCCCACCACCCATAATAGCAAACGCTCTGCGGAACATTGCGCAACCAAATATTTACGCATCAGGGCCGAACCAATACCCAACATCAAAAATGGTTTATCCACCAGCCAGTAGCGAATGGTGGAGGTTAACCCCTGAGTTTTAGAAAACAGCACGCCCGCGAGCGCACCCCCTACGTGTGCAATAAGAATTTGCCCATTTGTCACTGCGGTTTTAATTTCCTCACGTAGCGGCAATTGCTTCGCATAAGGATCGAAAGACCGGCACAGTAAATCGAGAATCGCGCCGACATCGCTTTGGCCGGCGTAAACCGCTTCCACACCATTGTCTTGCGGCGGCACCGGATCCCGAAGTGTCGCCCGGGTCATACGGTGAAGCCGATTGTATTGGCAGAACCCTGCGAATTGTAGCGCGTCCAGGACACCGAGGACGCACTCTTCGCTTCCCACCACATCTACCACCACTGGGACACGTTGTAAATGAGTCACCTTGAGGAGTCCATCACGAAGCGCCTGCTCACTCTCTGCGCAATAATAAAAGTGCCAAAAGTCGCGGTCCCTCCGTAGAAAATACGCTATTCCGTCAGCCGTTGTCCCAACCAGTCGACCGCAGTGAATCCAAGTTTGCAGTTTGTTCTGATCCGGAAAGAAATTGGTAATGAGCCGCGGTGTACCAGCCTTTACCACTCGGATGGCATCGAATACCTCGGTGACTGTGTGAATTTGAGTCATCAGAAATCAGGCCAGTTTGGCGATTAATTGTTGCCGGTCCGTCTTACCATTGGCTGTGACCGGGAGACTTTCCAAACGGTGAAAAGCTGTTGGCAACATATATTTTGGCAAAGATTTTAAGAGGATTTGGCGGATGTAGCCAGGTGACAAATCTAGTGTCGCCTCATAAAACAGGGTAATTTCTTTTTTATCCTGATTATAAACCACGCATGCATTTCTAACGCCAATGACTGGAAAAACAGCGTGTTCGATTTCGGCCAACTCGATGCGGTAGCCCAAGTGTTTAATTTGAAAATCTTTGCGCCCCAGGAACATTATTTCACCCTGACGATTCTGATAAACCATGTCACCGGTCCTATAAATGGTTTCCGGGTAATTGGGATTGAGCGGATTTTGGACAAATGCAGTGGCTGTTTTTTCCAGATTGTTCCAATACCCTAATGCCAGGGAACTACCCCGCACACACAACTCTCCTATCTCGTCGCCCTTTACGGCACGATTGTTGTCATCTAGAATTAAAATATTGGTGTTGCGACAAGCGTAGCCTATTGGTAATTTCTCCCCGTCGTCAAATTCGCGATCAACGATATAATAAGTACAGTCCACAGTAATTTCTGTAGGCCCATAAAGATTTGAAAACACTGCCAGTGGGTAAGCCCGCCGCCAATAATTAAGTGTTCGAGTTGGCATGACCTCGCCAGCGAAAAGGATTTTCTTCAGTGGCGGTTTTACTACGTCCAATATTTGGAAGTTGGCCACGCTAGTCATAATGGACGGGACCCAAAAAATAAAATTTATTTGGTATTGGCTTACAAAATCCATTAATTTAATCGGATAAGCAAACAGCTCCTCGGGAATCAGCGTCAGAGTGCAACCGCAAGAGAGGCACAAATAGACGTCTAACGTTGAATTATCGAAGAATAATGGGGCCTGATTCCCAATTATATCGTCTTGTGTAACGCAATAAGTCGTACGCGCCCAGTCAATGTAGTCAATGATGCTACGGTGTGAAATAACAACTCCCTTTGGGTCCCCCGTGGACCCTGAGGTATAAATAATGTAGACAGGATTGGTGTCAATTACATGAGCAATTCGCCTCATCAAAACTGCATTATCATATCTGACTTCAACCGTGAGTGCCTCTTCAATCAAAAGAATCCGCCCGGGATTAATTTCAATTGAAAGTAGAGTTTCTAAATATTTTGCATTGGTGATAATCAGTCCGTCTCCAAGATTCTGCAGCATTCTCTTCAGCCGTTGCGGTGGAGATTTGATATCCAGATTTGAATAACAGTTACCGGTATACAGAATGCCCAGGTTCGCAATAATAGCTGATGCGCTTTTGGGAAGAAATACCGCAACTGGTTGGTTTAATGTTGAATTGCGTTGGATTATCAGTGTCGCGCAATTTTTTGAAAATCGCTCCACCTCCGCAAAATTGAAACATTGACATTCATCCCTAATTGCCACTTTTCCACGACACTGCCGGAGAGGGCCGCTTTCAAAATATTCTAAAACATTAATTTGCATATAAGGAGTATACGAAAATATTTATTTATAAGAGTCACTTTGTGCAACAGTTTACGCTAAACCTCAGCCACCTGTGCAACAATCGTCACCACAAAAACTTGAATTCCAATAAAACATCGGTCACATTAGATTTAAACATACTTCCGGGATTAGGCACTTTTCAGCAGCGATTGATTGCCCATACGACAACTTTAAAAATAACTATTTTAATCATCGCAATTTTTACCTAGACACTACAGTTAATCGGGTGGCAATGACTACCATTTGTGTAGGTATTTTACGGCATAGTCAATGTGACTGATTTTGTAGCGGAAACGTTCCCGCTTGAATCCATGGCATAGGCTAAAATTGTGTTAGTCCCCGTCACCAGTGTTACTTTTTGGGACCACTTGGTGGTTCCGTTAGCTTTGCGCCATACCCCACTGTTTAAAGAATAAAAAATCTCAGCCACATGCACATTGTCCTTTGCTGTCCCTTTTATAGTAAACGTAGGCCTGGTCCAGTGCTGCCCGGCCTTCGGTGCTGTAATCACTATATTGGGCAGGTTCGTATCCTTGAAATTGGCCTGCAATACCAGTTTAGGAAACATTTGAAACTGAATTGTTGGCCCGTTTGTAATCATAATTAACTGGAGATTGGTTCCACCCGTCCAGTTTGCAAATGTAAAACCTGAATTCGCCAAATCCACTGCCCTCATGACATAATTGGCGCCCACCTGTAGGCTTACTTTTCTGATATTGGGATACAACAGGCCTCGTCCAGTTACACGCAACTTCAGCGGTGTTTTTACCATATAATTCATGGTAACCGTTTGAATTATGGATGGGGTGCCGCTTGCGTCAATCGCGTAGGCGGAAATGGTGTTTGTTCCAGGGACCAGCGCCACTGAGGAGGACCATTTGGTAGTCCCTGTGGCATTGCGCCAAAGGCCATTATTTAACGAATACAGAACCTTGGTCACTGGCACTTTGCCAGTTGCACTGCCTTTTATGGTGAACGTGGACTTGGCCCATTGCTGTCCGACGCTGGGAGACATGATCGTGATTGCCGGTCCGTTTGTGGAGAATGGGGTGACAGCATAAATAATATTTACTACTTGCGTCACTGACTGATTACCGCTGGCGTCTACTGCATAGGCTGCAATCGTGTTCGTCCCCGAAGCCAACGTTACTGCCGCCGTCCAATTGGACCCATTGAAACTCGTCGCGCTTAACCAGCCTGTGTTGTTCAAATCATAATATACGCTGGCCGTCGCCGACCCCTTCACAATAAAGGCAGCATTACTGATCAGCAACCCAGGCGGCACATTCGTGATACTCAGTACCGGCAGATCCCCGGCGATAGGTGGCGGATTGCATTTTCCTGCCTCACCAGCCTGGTAAATGGCAGCAATTTCAGCACCCGACAGGGCACGATTGTAAAGGGAAACCTCATCAAGTTGACCTGCCAATCTGCCATCCCAATAACTTTGACCGCTGGTGCCAAAGTAAAGCGGCGTATTGGTATAGTTTTGTGGAAAATTCACACTGACAGTGCCTTGTAGTTGTCCGTTAACATAAAGCTGGAGGAAGTTTGGACCTCGTACGCCGGCGACGTGATACCAGGTATTTGTGGCAACATAAACCGAGGAATCCACTTCAGCGGTTTGCGTCCCGTCCGCAGAAGACGCGTTGAAGTAGAACACGTCACCGCCGGCAATGGGTACACTCGGGTACCGGTCTTTGCCCAATCCAAATCCCTCGAAGTTGATTGAGTCTTGGTTTTTCTTGAATACAATGTACTGGTGTCCAGGATTTGAGGTAAATGAACTGTCAAGTGAATTGAAGCGAACCCAGCCTTCAACTGTTAAATTTGTGGGGTGTAGTGAAGGGGAGTCTGGGATCAGAACATCACCGTTGGTGCCATCGAAATTGAAGCACAAACCGTCAACGCCAGAACTGGTGGCGGTGGCTACTCCTTCCATGGTGCCGTTGTTTTTACCCATAATATCATTGGCGTTGCCGTCGCCAGGCCACCAACTGATCAAACCCATGGGTGGGGGGGTGCATTTTGGGTCCACTGGGGCCGTGACCGTCAGCGTAGCCGGCGGGGCGCTGGTCACACTGCCAGCAGAATTGGCAACGACGACGGTGTAAGCGCCGGCGTTGGCGCTGGTCACGCTGCTAATGGTTAGCGAGGCCGTGGCCGAACCGGATATAGTGCCACCATCTACCAACTGGTTGGTCGTGTCCATAAACCAAGTGGTTGTGATCGGGTATACGCTGCTGGTTGCGCCCACTGTGAAGTTGGCGCTGGAGCCGCTGACGATCGTCTGATTAGAGGGTTGCTCAGCGATGACCGGCGGACTTGTTATCGGGATAATCATGATAGTCACGGAGGCGACCGCTGAATTGTTTTGCCCGTCATTAGCCATATAGGTAAATGTGTCAGAAGTCTGGCTGTTGGTGGGTGTGTAAGAAAAACTACCATTACTGTTTAACGTCAGCGCACCATTTTTAGGACCGGAAATTAGAACGGCGGTAAGTTTGTTGCCGGATCCAGAAGTATCATTACCAAGCAACCCCGGGGGAGCGACCGTGAGCGTATTGCCCGACGTAATTCCATACGCATCATTTTGCGCTGTCAGCGTGGGCGTGGTTCCATAGATAATTTTGACGTTGGTTACGCTGGTGCCGACCAGCACCCGGATGGTTTGCCCGACGACCCGATAGCTTTCAGTACCGGCAAGAACATTATTTAAGAGCACCTGAACGCCGGTATAATTTGTGCTAGGCAAATAAAATTCGACAGCGGTATTGGCGTCCCGAGCCCCAGAAACTGAAATGGTGGTTGTCGATTGGCCCCCGGTCAAAGTGTTTGCCGCCACGATCTGCGCGTTTGACCGGTTAACCCACCAAGTAAAAAGGTTATCCGCATTGGCTGCCCACACGCGCGGTTTGGCCATGCTATGAAGGATATATTCTTGCTCCAATTGGGGTGAGGTCGTCAAGACACCTCCCGCACCATCGTTGGCCTGAATACTTGGTCCAACGGAGGCACTGTGTCCATAAAGATTGATCAAAGCCCCCAGATTATAATAATAATCCACCAACGCATCGACGGAGGCCAATGACTGGGCTTCGATGCTTTGCCCGACCATCGTACCCGCATACCAGTCGCTCACCGGCAGACTTAAAACCGGATAACGCAAGCCGGAAGTTTGTGCAGAAAGTGTCCAATGAGGAAACGGTCCTAGTTTTTCCTCTCCGGCGGTAGCGATGCCGAGTTGCGCCAAAAGCTGCTTGGAACTTTCCCGCGTCGCATTAAAAGAGGGGGACACCCATTGGCGCAAGCCAGTATTATTTGTAAGACCCCAATCAAAAATATCTGAAAAAGAATTCCCAATCGAGGCGAGCGCATAGGACGCCCCATTTGCATAACCCAACGGAGGCAAATTTGTCAAGTCAAGGACTTCATCCGGGCCCCAGTGCCAATAATCATAATCAGCAGTCCCTAAAGCCTGGTTATTAGGGTTCGGCAGTCCGCCATTATGGGAACCTATGGTCGCGCCATAGAGGGTGATAGCCCGGCTCAGGCTCGAAATTTCATTGAATTGATCCAATGGATTGTATTCCGTCCTGAGCGTTCCGGTGCAAAAATAATAATCACCCTTGGCGGGTTCACCAAACGCATTGACAACGGAGTTTTCGAATTGCGCAGAAACCTCAGTGGCATTGATAAAATTGGTGAAATCTTCAAAATCATGACGGAAAATCACGGCCGCGTCATACTTATACGGCCACGGACTGAGCCTGGACACTGGAAGATTTGCCGTCTGAAAAGCCCACTGAATGGCATTTCTAAATATACCATATGCATACATGCCGGAATCATTTCCTCCATGCCCGATCAGCGGCTGCATGCCGGCGTGGTAAATAAAATACCCTTTACCATAAGGTTTAACCAGTA
>Ga0214172_1000132_pt1 | contig 40605 bp, 57 predicted proteins | sample TroBogEpilimnion_29_FD_153010 | JGI IMG/M metagenome (GOLD analysis project Ga0214172, IMG submission 153010) | Freshwater microbial communities from Trout Bog Lake, WI - 12JUL2007 epilimnion | ecosystem: Environmental > Aquatic > Freshwater > Lake > Epilimnion/Euphotic zone | place: Trout Bog...
GGTTAATTATTGATTAGGTTAATTATTGATTAGGTTAATTATTGATTAGGCTTTTTGGATTGCGGTAATAACATTTGCGTATGTATCATACACGAATAAGCCAACATTGTTATTGCTAACATAAGAGGCAACATCCATGTAAAGGATAACAGTTACGAGGCGTTTGGTAGCATCGTCATTTTCCCATACATACTCAATTTTCATGTCTTCCCAAATTTTCACCATAAACTTGGTGAAATCACCTACTAAAAAGTAACCGGCAGGGATATTGTTACTTTCAACCACTTTCATACCCCACAATGTGCCTTTATCGGCAACTTCTTGGATTGCATCGATATAGTTAGCGGTAGAAGTTTTGGCGTGTATCATTGAGTAATGATCCAACGGGTTCATGAAGATAACATTCGGTGCTGCTTGGTCGCTATAAGTAAGTATTTGGTGTTTCGCGGCATCGATAGCATCAAAAATGTTAGCGAAATCGGTAGAGCCATTTAAGGCAGTAGTCGTAAACGCCGGAGCATATTTTGTAATACCATTAATGTTTGGAGCTACCCCATTACCACTTAACAACTGACTGTTTAAAGTCAAATAGAAGTTAAGCATCATTGTCTTTTCGATGGTATCAGCCATAAAAGGAATAGATTTAAGCATCTTGCGAGATACTTTCTCTTTTACAATGATTTCTTGTGTTGGTGTGCTTTCAACTTGTAATTCAAACGAAGCCAAAGGAGCAGCAGCACCCTCGGAAGTGAAAGCGGCATCACCTTGCTTGTTGTACTCGTTTACCCATGCAACCAATGGACTATCGGTGCGACCTTTGTCAACATAATCCCAAATAGCTGGGCGGTTACGGAGCAATAAGTTAACACCCGGAACAAGGAAAGGAACTGGTAATATGGTGTTAGCGTTAGGCTCGATATTGCTTGATTGCAACATGGTTGTTGGTGCTTTCACAGTCAACTTAAATCCTTTTTTGCCCTCTTTGCTTGAGAAGTTAGCCGGGTCATCACCAATTCCTTTTTCATCGCCCCAGTTAAAGCTTTCGTCTTCGGCCATTTTCTCTCTTAAAGCTTCTTCAAAAGAGCCATAAAATTTAGCAGTAGGAGTAGCTTTATCCTTAAACCACTTGTTAATTTTAAGCACATCAAAGCCGATTTCACGCATACTCTTTTCGATGTCAGCGTTTTTCGCTTCTAATGCTTTGTATTGGGTAAGGAATTCAGCGAATTTGGCATCGCTTTCGCTATCTTCACCCTCTTTTAAGGACTTTAAGCAGTCCTCTAAACTTTCCTCAAGAAGTTTCATCGACTTCTCGGTGTCGGCATCAAGCGTTGCACCTTTCTCCTTGATTTTTGCGAGCAGGCCAATGCTGATTTTTAGATTTTCTTTTTTCACGTTTTTGTGTTTTAAAGTTGATTACCTAATGTTTGAAACATCCCCTTTTTCGTACTTTCTGCTTGCCGGCCTGCTTGCGTTGAGGTGGCATTGGTTAGAGGCGAAGAAGAAAATAACTCGTTAATCATCTGCTTGAGTTGTAACAATTCCATGCAGAACGATTGTATCATTTCATCGGATTGCGTACCCGATTTGATTTGTTTTTCTAAAATGCTAATGCGATTATTTACTTTTAGCGATAGGCTTAACTTATCCATAGACTTAACCCCCAAGTAAGGAGTAAGGGCATTAGCACCAAATGCAACAGTTGAACCCTCATACATACGATACTCTTTCCATACATACATATATCCACAATCCTTAGCATCTTGGGGGTTGATTAACTGCGCTATCATCTTATCCCAATCGGGATGTGAAGCGTCTAATTTTTCGCCATCAATATATTGAAAGCCAAAGGAATGGTTATCATAAACCTTTTCTTGGTAGTTTATAAGCACATCATTGCCTAAAGTGGTATCAACCATCTTAGTTTCAAAGTAGCATCCGGTAATACCATCGATTGTTTTTTCTTCCAACACTTGTATTTTACCGGGTATTTGTGTCCAATCGTGGTCTTTAAGGTGTTTAATTTTTTGTACTGCTGCCGACTTTGGGCCACGTTCATTAATTGACTTGGTTAAGCATCCGGGCAATGACACATCCTTATCGCTATCAAAATAAAAGCATGAATTATAAAAGCCAGTAACGATGCGTGTTTTTAAATCCACATCCTTAATAGAGGCTTGCCCATGCGATTTAACCGCATAGTTTATTTCTTGCTTTTCTTTTATCGCTAATTTAAACTGCTCACTCATGACTTAAATTTGAAATTGTTAATGATGAACGCTTTAGGAGTATCGTCAGGGTCATTGTCGGGTTCGTTCTCGTTGGGGTCAGCTTCCGGGTCGGTTTCTTTATTGTTCACATACCCGTTTTGTTCTAACCATTGGTCGAATTGATACTTGTACATTTCGCCAGTTCCATCCTCGAGAGGGTCTAAGTTGTTTTGTTCTCTCCAAGTATTGCGAGTAATTTGGTTATTATTCCACTCTATCTCTAAGGCTTGATTTCTTGCTTTTCTACCTGCTGCGCTTCGTTGTTCATCCTCTTGCAATGCCCCAACGTGTTCAAATGTGTGTACAATCTTTACTTTTGTTGGCTTGCCTTTGGTTTCAAGTTCGCTATTCATTTGCTCGTCAAACACCTTACTATCTTGTAAAATGCTATCCTGATACATCCCTTTTCTTGCTTCCTCTTTGTTGCTATACTTTGAACTTATGCCGATTGAAAGCAATTCAATAGGGTAATTAAGTACATCGCAACAATCCTTAATGTTTTGAACGTGTTTCTCAAGGTGTTGCAAGTCTTTTAAGTTCATATTCATTGGCTGCCACTTTAAGGCTGCTTGCGTGAGTATGATGTTTTGTTGTCCGGGTTGCAATCCATAGCCATCTAAGGCATTACGAGCATCGTTCATTTCCGCACTGGATAAAGGCACTACCGAGCCGGTTTGGTCTGCGCCTTTGTCGTTTGATAATATGCCTAATGCGCCATGATTTTTAATCATCCTATTATCGGCATTGTAAATAGCTATACCATTTGATATAGGAAATCGACACGACATTAATCGGCTTTCCGGGAGCCAAGTATTTTCGTTGATAATAGGTGAAGTGCTATCCGTAAATAAAACCAAATCTTCTTCATTTAATTGGGTTTGAGTTCCTTGCCATTGAAAAAATACTTGCCTTTTTTTGTCAGGTTCGGCTCTCTGATAAAAAGGCTTTGCACCAACTATTGGTTGAACAAGTATATGCCACGGGGGTAAAAGCCATATAGCAACTGGAATGTCTTTAAAACCGACCGCATATTCCACATAAGCATAAACAAACCCACGCATATAAACCCAGCTATATAACTGCTTTCTAAATGCAGTCCATGTTTGGGCATGGTTGGGTCGGCTCATAAACTTTTCCCATCCCTTGTCTTCTATTTCTTTGCCGGTCTTGGAGTTGCGAAGTTCCATCTGCCCATTAGCAAACGCCTCTGCTTTTCTACCTATAATAGCAGCAATGGGTGGATAAGAAAACCATAAACTGCGAAATGCGTATGCTGATTGTACGTTCTGCCATTGTATCTCATTATTATTGGAAAACCAATTAACGCCTGATGGCATGAAGTCGTTGGATATATCGATAATGGTAGAATTAGGCCACCCGTTACGATTGAGTAAGCCATTGCCCCCTTGCTGATTAGGGTAATACCCTTTTAAATTGTGCTTTCCGATAGCTTTATCCACTTTCCGACTTTAAATTGTTCAGCTTTATTGTTATCGATTGGTAATTGGTAGTTTGTGTCTATAAATGCCCACAGTTGCAAATAGCGTTCCAACCATACGATTGTGTTTGTACCCATGATATGATGCGGAAGCAGCGCAAACTTGCGTATTGGCTGCGTTGTGCCATAATCGGGTTCTTTTTTTCTTGCTATGAATTGCATAAAAAAAAGGCATCACAACCTTTTACGATTGCAATGCCCTAATTGAGCTTATTTTAAAATATTATTACTACTTACTAATTATTGCTAATTGCTTGCACTTGTGGCACTTAATGGCTGCTTGCCCTTTAAAATGCCCTAAGAAACGCCCACAACTTGAGCAATAACTTGCATTCTTCTTATCTATCAAATCATCGACATTAACCGGGGATGCGTGTACGTTTGCTTTGTTGTGCAATTCGACTTTTAAACCCTTGTTTTGTTCGATGTTTTTCTCCATTTCGCATATAAAATTATGGAATTTCTTTTATTTCCAATTATTTTTTTAGAAAATCTTACAAAATGTTTAAAAAGTAGGTAAATTTGTTGGAGTGGGTTGGAGAAGTTGGTTATCTCGGTAGCCTCATAAGCTACAGTTCGCAAGTTCGAGCCTTGCACCCGCTACAACTTGGTTCTAAATTTAATCGCTATCACTATCGCTCTTTGAAATTTTGGCAAACCGAACTTAGCCGCACTCGTAAATGAGGCGGTTTTTTTGTCCTAAGTTTTGTCCGAAATTTTGGTTAACACTTAGTGTAAATTTTTTTGTTTTTTTAGCTTATTGGTAAGCAATGCAACTTCATCCTCTAATAACCGGCATCTGCCTTTAAGTGCCTCGATTTTATAATCTTGCTCTTTAAACTTGGCAGACATGGTTTTTACTGTATCTAATAGCGCATTGGCCATTTTCTCGATTTCTTGCATGGGTTTACTTAAATTGATGCCCAATATTGCGAATTAACCAAAATGCTAAACCGGCGCAACTGTCCGGCGCATCGTCATGGTCGTTTAAGCCTTGTGAGGAATAAGAGGTTAGATTATACATAAAATTCTTATATTCGGGTATAGTGGCGTAATCTGCCCTAAAATGAAAGCGATTTTTAATGAACGAGGCTTGCGCCAGTATTCTTGTTTCTTTGTTAATAGATGCCTTAAAAATAAGTACAGTACATTCAGGGTTAGCAGAAGCCATTAACTCTCGTATCTCTTGCCCTACTTGCGCCCAGCCGAAATTACCCTCAATCAGTAGTTCATTAGTTGGGTATTTGCTATTAACATAAACAGTTTGCCCGATCGTGTGATCTGTACCTTTAGTGTTGAATATTACCTCGTGAATATATACATCGCCACCAACAACAAAGCCTAATGGCATAGCGAAACTATCACCACCCTTATTAGCCGGGTCAACGAACCCCATAATATATTCAACGTGCTTTAAGTCCTTAGCCGGGTCGAATTCGGAAGCATCGTAAAACTTCAATTCAGATATAGGGAACAACAAGCCCTCTGATGGCATAGGGTTCTGCATATATTGCCTCTCGAATACTATTTGGTTTATTTCCCTTAGCTTTTCGAGTTCTTGAATAGTATGTTTAAAAGGCCATAATGCGGTGTTATCTTCCTTAATACAAGGTAGCGATATTACTTCCCACTCGTCAGGCTCAACTGCCATAAGATAGCCGCTTAAATCTCTCAAGTGCAGCCTTTGCATGATTATTATAATCGGGGTTGTTCGGCTATTAACACGATTTCGGATAGTGCTATCAAAGCGATTATTCACCCTTTCTCGCCTATTATCGCTATCCGTATCATCGGGCTTGATAGGATCATCAATTATAATCGCACCGCCAAATGTTGCCTTATCTGCGTTTATTGTTTCGATTTCGCTTAACAAATCTTCCTCATCATCCACTTTACCGGCACCAAAACCCGTTACTTGACCGGCAGCACTTGTTGCATAAACGCCACCATTTTGCGTTGTGTACCACTTGTTTTTGGCTTTGCTATCCTTTTTTATCTGCACTTCGGGAAACAATGCTTGATATTCGGCACTTGTAACCATGTCCTTTACTTCTTCTGAATTATCGAGGGCAAGCGTGTCCGAATATGATAGGTGAATAAACTTAGCGCCGGGGTTAAGGCTCAAACCATGAGATATGAAGTTCTTAACTGCAAGTTCGGTTTTGCCATAACGAGGTGCAATGTTTATGATTAGTCGGGTGCATTCCCCACGCAAAACCCGTTCTAATGCATCGCATATTATGGTATGATGCTCCCCAATTACGAACTTTCGGTTAAACTTCTTTTTGAAAAAATAACGAGTGTGGAATAATAGAGATTTTTGGCACTTAACACGAGCCACATCATTAATATCTTGTTCGGGTATGGCTATATCAGCATTCATCCTCTAATGCTTTGCTTATATCTTTTATTCTTTCAGCGTTTAGCGGCTCGGAATTGTGGTTGATGTTGATGTTAGTAGCGGTAACTGGTTGATGTGATTTGCCATAAGCACGATCAAGTAAAACTTCCGCAGCTTTTATATCCCCGGCAACCGCTTTTTGCCTTAATCTCATAAGTATAGCCTTTATTGCGGTAGTGTCGTCTTTCTCATCGCCAAGAATATCTATAAGTAAATCTTTCAATTCAGGCAATGTTTTAGGTCTGCCCTTTGGGTTTAGGATTTGGCCCGGTTTGACCGATTTTAGGTTTTTAAGCGAATTAGGATGCATTGCTTTTTTAGCCATTGCTTACAACTTTATAAGGTTTTCCATTGCGTTTAATTTCAATATTGGGGTCGAGTTTAATCATACGTTCAAGTATTACTTGGCAATACTTGGGGTCAAGTTCTATCCCGTAGCACTTTCTTCCAAATTGGTGGGAAGCAACCATAGTTGAGCCACTACCTAAAAAAGCGTCAAAAACTAACTGTGAAGCGTTAGTGGTAATTCTTATGCAATCGGTTAGTATTTTTTGGGGCTTAATTGTCGGGTGCTGCACTCCTTCTTTTTTAGCCCCTTTCAAACTTTCTAAAACCCAGTATGTGCCGTAATTCACTTCCTTACCCAATCCATTCACAAATACTGCCCCCTTATCCCTCATTTTTATTATGTATTCTGTATCGGGGTAATAATGCTGGCCACCCATAGGCAAAAAATTAGGCTTGTGCCAAAGAAGTAAATCAAAGCCTTTTTTATTATCTATTGCAAAATTGATATAGTCGGGCACTAAGTTTTTATTGCAAAAAAAGAACATTGATATAGGGGCGTTGCAAAATTGGGGTATGATGCTAAGGGTTTGCGATGGGTTAAAATCATATATTTTCTCTATTGATTTCTGCATCTTATTTATTCTATTCTTCACATCGGGCGAATTTTTAAACCCTGCTCCACCAAGTTGTCCATTATACGGTGGGTCTGTTAGTACCATGTCGGCTTTTTCCTGACCGAACAGGCGCTCAAAAGTTTCTTTTTGGGTACTATCTCCACAAATCAACCTATGCTGCCCTATTTCGAACAAATCGCCCAAAACTATATCGGTTTTAACTTCGTCTGGTATTTCGTAATCATCCTCTTGTGCTTCCAATGCCACTTTAAATTCTGGTAAGTCCATTCCCCAGTTTGTCAACTCCTCATCTGTGTATTGATTAGCAAGCATATCATAATCCCACTCGCCATATCCTAAATTATCAACCACTACAAATTCACGCATTTGTTCTTCTGTAAAGCCATCCGCTTTTGCTATCCAGTTTCCCGGCACTTCCTTATAGCCTAATTCTTTTAAGGCCCGGTAGCGCATATTGCCGCCTTGTATTACGTTATCCTTATCGACCACAATAGGCCTAAACTGTAAAGTTTCGGGGTTAGCTTTTATCCGTTCACATAGTTTTTTAAACTTATCATCCTTAATTAGGCGAGGGTTATTAGGGTTGAGCTTTATCTCTGAAAGTTGTATCATATATAAATCACATTTAACATCGCAATAAACACTTATTATTATTTACATATATATTGTATAGATAAGTGTTACTATGATTGTCCGCTTTGCTCCCAACTAACGCTAAGGAATTTCTTTTTTATGCACCCCCTTATCCCCCTCATTGGGGATGAAGCAGCACATTTTTACTGTACTCCGTTCCTGTTCGGGTCGTTTATTGGTAAAACGGTAATGTAAATTTACATATATTCATTTGTAATTTCCAAATATTAATAAAATTCTTGTAGGGTTTACAATTTATCCACAACTTGGTCATGATATATTTTTAAATAAAATTTTGTAATTATATTTGTGGTATGGGTATTAACACGTTTCTCCCCTTTAGGTCACGCATTCCTGATAAATGAAAGTTTAGGCTCTTTGTTAATAGAGGCGTTTAGTTTTGGCAACGATGTAAATTGTTGAATGTTCCTAAACGCAAAATATCAGTCAGTACGCAAGTGTTAGCAATTCTACTCCGAAACTAACGATGGTGAAACCGCAAGGAATACAGTACAGACTGCCCGATAAATACGCCACGAGGCGCAACCAGACGGGAATTAGCGAAAGTGCTTGAGTTAACTTAATGCTGTTAGTTTTGGGCAAAATAGTACTAAAGCTGTAAAAACAAGTTAACTACATCTGATGAAATAAACTATTTCACCAGATAAGGAAAATATTTGCTAAACTGTAAAATTACATTATTTTTGTAATGCGTGACCTAATACCCAAGCCACATCCGAAAGGGGTGGCTTATTTTTTTTTATTCTCTATTAGGCTTTTACCTGTGTATTCATCTGCCTTGTTTTCTATCTCCCTTATCTCCTCAATACTTACCCCTTGCTTCTCTGCAATCAACGCCAATAGGCTTGTATGCGCCTTTAATTGCCTTATAATTGTTGGTATAGAGAATATTAGCCGAATAAGTATTACGCTAACAATAAAGCCAATTAACACAAACAAATACATTGGAAATTCTGCTTGATTAGTCATGATATATAGTTTTTCGTTAAAATATCGGTCGTCTTTCGACTAACTTTTTATAATAGAATATCTGCTGAACATCGTTAATGCTTATGGTGTAATCGGCATAATAGCTATTCCAACTGTGCAAGGTTATAGTATTGGATTTCAGATCGTGTTCTGTAATTTCCTTTAAAACTATGCCATCCTTATGGACTATAACGTATAAATTACGCTTTGTATTAATGCGGTCTTGCTTATAGTAAACAGGGTCGAGCATTTTTACAAGTATCTTATCCCCCTCTATGATGCTCCTTATCGTTCCATCGTTCATGCTATCCCCTATTACCTCAATTACAAGATAGTTTCCTTTTTCATATTCCTTGGGTACGAGCATAGTGTCTAATGAGTCGGGTAATTCATTTTCAAGTGAGTTAAGATAACCGGCTTGAGCCATAGCCGATATATAGGGAACTTCCATAAAATTGCCATCGTCAACGGGTTTAATATTGGTAAATATCCGTTGTTTAACTGGTTCACCTATCGCTTTTTGCTCGGCTAAATTCCCGTTGTTTAACTCTTGTAATTGTTTATTTAGTTTTACTTGCTTCACCATTAACTTAATTTCTTCTTGACTTTTGCCTTTAATTTTTATAAACAATTCCTCTAATTTGTTGTAATCGTCTGACTTAAGTTGTATGTCATTATACACCCATTTGTAAACACGGTCATGGGGTACATTCAATAAAGTGGCTACTTGCATAGCATTAATACCGGCTTTTTTTAATCTTTCTTGCAATTTCATTGTAGTGGTTTTTATTGTGAAAGCCGCTTTGGTGGCTACTTTCGGGTTATTAATCTCTTTTATCCTTATATTATAATAATAATTTTATAAAATTTTACAAAAAAAGTGATGTAAACACTTGCGTATTACAATCTATTGTTGTAATATTGTGTTGTAATAATGCAGTACAAATGAAAGCACATTTACCTCAAAACAAAGTTACAACAATTATGACACTTCCAAATAATATCAACTCAAAGCTAATTAAGGTGGCAAAAAAATTCCCAACATATAACGATAAATTATTGTTATGTGGGTTGTGCAAAATGAACCCACGCACAGTTAATAGGTATCTGATGGGTCAAGGCACTAAGGTTGCACTGGCTGAAAAAATCATAATGGAAGCTGAAAAATTAGAATTAAAAACTGCATAAAAAAAAGCGACCCCCACTACGAAGTCGCTAATTGATAAAAGATAAAAATCGTTTTAAACTATGGCAAATCTAAATCAAATCTACGAAAAAGCAAAAATTCAAGTGGATGTTTTTAACATCACCCCGAATTGCGATTATGTATGCTCTTGCTACACACCCGGTGCAAACGAGCAAATTGAACCCGAATATCTTGTTAAGACTATAAGCCAAGACGAGATTATCGACCACCTAAAACCACGTTTCGGCAATACCATCGATGTAATAGACTATATGGTTAACGAGGGTTATTCACACGAAATGTGCATCGTATGTAGCGAGATTATAAACAAACGTGAACAGCGCACATATACCAGTGCCGATTTGATGAGGGCAAAATTTCCACCTACCGGCTCCGAAGTAATAACTAACAAGATGGTTAACGAAGTAGTAAACAATATCGTATCAAAATTTAAAATCGCATAAGCCATGAAACTGCAAATATTCAAAGAAACCGAAAAGAACGGAAGTCAATTTATAGTGTTGCGCCAAGATGGAGTATGTGTGGAAACTTGGCTTATTGGACCAGTGTACGGAACGGAAGCCGAGTGTGTTTATAAGGCTATGGAACTTATGGAAAGCATTGCAAGTAAGAAAACTAAAGAAAATAAAGAGTTATTGCACGAAGTAGTTATCCCTGATCCTAATAGCATAAAATCTATTACCGACATAGAATTTGAAACCTTAAACGGATAAGCCATGACTTACATTATGAGTGAATATTATAACCATTTAGCAGTCGCAAACGATATGCGTAAAATCATCCTTAACATTCAATCATCATTTAGAGCCAAACACCTTGTTGTATGTAGGCGCATGATTTGGCAATTCTTTAAAAAGCATAGCGATTATGCCCTTGTGGGTGAACGTGCTGCCGAACTCCACAAAGCACTTGAAAACCGCAAAGAAATGGTAAGACTTATGTTTCACATTAACCACGCATGGCCCTATGAAAACAAAAAAGCAAGTTAAACACGACCTACTCCTTGAATTTCTATTAAACTTAAAAATATTGACCACTACAAAAAGATAAAAAAAATGGAAAACACCCAATTAGCTAAGATTAGCTACACCGAAGATCAAGTAAAATTAATTAAATCGCAAGTTGCACCAAACGCAACCGATAGCGAGTTGCAAATGTTTTTATACCAGTGCAAGCGCACCGGCTTAGACGCTCTTACTCGCCAAATCTACTGCATACATAGAGGCGGCAAAATGACAATTCAAACCTCAATAGATGGGTTTAGGGTTATAGCCGAACGAAGCGGAGATTATGCCGGGCAAGACGAGCCAATCTTTAACGAGCAAGATGGCAAAATAATAAGCTGCAAGGTTACTGTTTACCGATTTAAAGGAGATTTGCGCTATCCGGCAGCAGTAGGAGTTGCTTATATGGCCGAATATAATGCCGGGAATACTATGTGGAATAAGATGCCTCACACGATGCTTGCCAAGTGTGCAGAAGCATTGGCACTACGCAAAGCCTACCCACAAGATTTAAGCGGCTTATATACGACTGACGAAATGATGCAAGTAGAGGAGCAGAAAAAAGCCGAGCCGGTAGAAGCGCAACCAATAGAGGTGCAAGCAGAGATAGTACCCGATTTAGAAATGTGGCAAGACTTGGTTAATAGCGCAACAACCGAAGAAGAATTAGGCGCAAAATACAAAAGCAATAAAAAAGCGGTTGATAGTAACCCGGACATTTTAAAACTATTCTCAGAACGCAAAGCACAATTAAAAACCAAAAAAGCAGCTTAATTATGTTATCACTACAAACATCAATATCCGAAATAGGCAACATTCTACCCACTAAAGGAAACGCCTCAAACCTCGCAAAAGCCATAGTTGAGGATGTGCAAAACAATTTTATAGATCCTTTTGAAATTGTTACCAAGTGCGAAGCCATTAAGCTGGTATGCGATGAAGTAAGGGCAGGAGTTGAGCCTCTTATTACTGCCGAACTACCAAAATATGGTAAAGACGGAAATAAAGTACTCGATGCCACTTTTACAGTTGCAGAAGTAGGGGTTAAGTATGATTACTCCACCGACAAGAGATGGGCAGAATTAAACGCACAAGAACAAGCAATAGCAGAACAACGCAAAGACCGGGAGAAGTTTTTAAAGGGCATTAGCAAAGCATTTGTTGAAACTGATATAGAAACTGGGGAAAGTTACGAAGTACACCCACCAAACAAAACAAGTAAAACAAGTTTTAAGGTAAGCCTTGCTAAATGATAATCATAATAACACTCGACACGATCAACGAAACAACAATCTTAATAGCAGAAAAAGCGCAATGCTAACCCAACTTGACAAAAAGGCTTATTTGGTACTTGCAGAAGTATTTAACCGCAAATGCACCGGCATTAAATACGACAAGCGCAAAAATGGTGAGGTGGTAATTACAATAAGTCCTATTACGATTGGCAAAATTAACAAGAGATTAAAAAAGAAAAAAAAATGAAAAAGCGCACTAAAAAATATATGGAGATAAGGAAGTTTTGGCGCAAATACAACGCTTATCATCACTATATAGGGGGTAAGAGAGAATTATTACCACATGAAGCTGATTTATTAGTTCAACATATATCAACTAAAAACGGGTAACAATGCTACAAGGTTTTGATGAACATACGGAAGAATTAAGCGAATATGAACACTCGCTTGTGCCAATATTTGTGAGAGGACTACAAACCAAACAAGGCAAGTCTAAAGCTATAACCAATGAGCAGATGTGTGAAGCTATGCGTAAGGCTTCACATAATGTTAACCCGGCACGAGTTAGGAAGATTATAAACTATATCCGCAATAATGGCTTAATAGCCGGTTTAATTGCCTCAAGTAGCGGTTATTATGTAACCAATGACGTAAAGGAGTTAAAGGACTATATCGATTCACTTAATGGCAGAATTAATGCTATAAAAAGGGTTAAGAATAAGTTTGAAGAATACCATAGGACATTAGAAACTAAAAATTTAAGGCTGTTTTAATTATGGGCAATAGTAGATACTTTTTTAAGCATGATTTTAACGCAAGGTCGGATGAAAAAACCGCTGCTTTAATATCGGAATATGGCGCACAAGGATATGGTATTTACTGGATTATAGTTGAAATATTACATGAAAACGAAAATAGTAGCATTGAGTATTCGGAGAAATCGCTTAAAAGGATAGCCGGTTTAGTTAGGGTTAAATATGATGAATTTAAGAAGATAATAGATGATTGTATAGAAGTTTACGAGTTGTTTTATGTGCAGGATGGTATGGTACTTTCTAATAGAGTAAATGTGAACAAGGGATGGTTAGATAGTATAAAGTCAACAAGACAACTCGCTGGGGCAAAAGGTGGTAAAAATCGGGTAAAAAATGAAGTTAGCAAGCAAATGCTTGATGAAATGCAAGCAAATGCTTGCGAAAAATCAAGCAAAATCAAGCAAACGCAAGCAAACACCAAGCAAAATCAAGCAGATAGAGATAAGATAAGAGAAGATAAGAATATAGAAGCTAACGCTTCTGTCGTTCCGACTGATGAATTTAAGAATTTAAAAAAGGATAAGGTTGGCTTGATAAATTTCATTAACACCCATAAACCAACTTTCATAGAACCATATTTCAACCTATGGAATCTATGGGCAGAGGAAAGGAATATGCCCCAAGTGATTTCTATAACCGATAAGCGGAAAATGAAATTTAGGACAAGATGCTCCGAGAAAGAGTTTGATTTTATTAAAATCCTAACGAAAGCATCTAAGTCAGACATGATTCTTACCAGCGCAAGCAAATGGTTTTCATTTGACTGGATATTGGAAAATTCGGGGAATTATTTAAAAGTTTTAGAGGGGAATTATGACAACCGAGAAAATGTAATGCCCTTAAAAAATCAAAATGCACCACAAGTTAACGAAGCATTGGAACGAGCATTAAAAGTAAATCAAGCAGTATGAAACATGGAAGTTTGTTTAGCGGGATAGGCGGCTTTGATTTAGCTGCAGAGTGGATGGGGTGGACTAACGAATTTCATTGTGAAATAAACCCTTTTTGTAATACAATTTTAAACCATTATTGGCCTAATGCGAAAAGTTACACAGACATCAAGACAACAGATTTCAATGTTTGGAGAGGACACATTGACATCCTTACAGGCGGGTTCCCATGCCAACCATACAGTATGGCCGGAAAACGAAAAGGGAAAGAGGATGAACGCCATTTGTGGCCCCAGTATCTTAGAGCGATACAAGAAATTAGGCCGCGATGGGTTATTGGCGAAAATGTTGCCGGACTTGTTAATTGGGGGGGGGGATTGGTATTCAGAGAGGTGTGCGCTGATTTGGAAAATGAAGGGTACGAAGTCCAAACATATCTTATTCCAGCTTGCAGTAAAAACGCACCCCACAAACGGGAAAGATTATGGGTTATTGCTTACTCCAACAGCAGTAATGACCGAGGAAAGCCCCGAGGAAATGAGAGAACGGGCAATAAAGAACGGGTACAAGAACGGAACGAAATACGGGAGTTTGGCGAGCCAAGTGAAATATGCGGGCTTACTGCCAACTGTAAAAACGTTGGGCAGCCACACGCAACGAAAATTAACGAATGGGGAAAATGCGAGTTACACGACAGGGAAATCTTACGGGGTACATCTAACCCAATTAGCGCAGGCGGGATTACTGCCAACCCCGAGAGCCAACAAGGTGAACGGCTGCAACCTTGTGAATGCGCCCGGAATAGCGAACCGGAACAAGAGCAATTTGGAGGAAGTAATAGCGCAGGCATTTTTACCAACCCCACAAGCATTCTTGCAAACTGGAAAAACTGGCCAACTCAATCCCCAATTTGTAATGGAGATGATGGGATTTCCACCCAACTGGACACTATTACCTTTCCTAAGTGGAGAAACGAAAGTATTAAAGGAGGTGGGAACGCCATAGTGCCACAAGTGGCATATGAAATATTTAAAGCCATAGAAATAATAGAAGATGAAACAAACAACCAAATTTAAAAGACTAAACCAATCCAATAGCCTAAATAGTATGGTTTATGGTAAAGTGCCACCTCAAGCACCCGAACTTGAGGAAGCTATACTTGGCGCAATGATTTTAGATAAGGATTGTATCGAAGTAGCACTCGATGTTATTAAAACACCTAATTGCTTTTACGTTGATTGCAACCAAAAGATATTTGCAGCCATAGCCGAAATGCACAAAGACGGATATGCCATCGATATTTTAACCATAACCGAATATTTACGCAAATCAGGAGAATTAGAGTTAATTGGTGGAGCATACAAACTTATGCAGCTTACCGAAAATGTAGTGTCTTCTGCCCACGTTGAGGCGCATAGTAGGATTATGGTAGAAAAATGGATGAGCAGGGAAGCCATACGAGTATGTGGAGAAATTATTACCGAGGCTTACAATGATGCCCACGATCCATTCGAGTTGATAAGTGCCGGTACCACCCAAATAGACCAAATTTTATCAAGCACAGTAAAGACTGGGATTAAGCATATTGCCGATGGGGTTCGTGAAATCATGGAAGCAGAATTTGAGCAAGTGGATAGCAAAAGGGAGTTTAACGGAATAGTAAGCGGTTTTGCATCACTTGACAAGCTAACATTTGGTTGGCAGAATGGGCAACTTATCATAATTGGAGCAAGACCCAGCGTTGGTAAAACTGCCTTTGCTTTGAGTTTAGCTTTGAATTGCGCTAAAAATGCCGATAAAGAAAACTTACATGGTGGCCCAGTGCTTGTTTTTTCTCTTGAAATGGGCATACGAGAAATAACTAATAGGCTTATTGCTAATATAGCCGATACCGACCACTCACACGTTCAAAACATTAGGCTTAGGAATTCAAAAGAGGAACATAACATTGAGAATACCCGTCAATCGCTTGCAAAGCTACCAATTTTCATAGATGATAGCCAAAGTATAGGGTTGGTAGAGTTGAGGCATAAATCGAGGAAATTTAAGCGCGAAAAAGGCATCGGACTAATTATTATTGATTATCTGCAATTAATGGATGCAAAAGTAGAATATGGGATGAACCGAGAACAAGCCATATCTGCAATTAGTAGAGGATTAAAAGGACTTGCCAAAGAGTTAGATATTCCAATCATCGCCCTTAGTCAGCTTAATAGGTCTATTGAGAATAAAGGCAATAATGCAGTCCCTAAGCTATCTGATTTGCGAGAAAGCGGAGCAATCGAGCAAGACGCAAACGTGGTTATGTTTTTGAGCCGGGTTAACCAAGAAAAAGCACCAGTTGACGATATTTTGATAAACATTGAAAAAAATAGAGGGGGTTTGACCGGAGATATTACACTAAGATTTGAGAAAGCGTTTCAAAAGTTCAGCGAAAAAGCACCAAGTTTTGAGCCATTTGTAAGACCCGACAATCCGAGTGACGGAATTAAAAAGCAATACCCGGTAAGTAGTGAAGACAATAACCTATTTGAAACCCCATTTTAAAAATGCCCACATCGTTTAAAATATTCAAACATTTAAGCAATTACGAGTATGCAATGCTCGGTTATAAAACAAATTCAGAACTTAAAAAAATACTATTTATGACACTTCCAAAGCAAAGTTTAGTCCTCACATCAACCGACCGCAGCGATATAGACAAGGTGCTCCAAGCGTTGGTGGGTAAAGTTGGTATGAATTTTAAAACAAATGAATTAGAAAATCTTGACGCTGCGTATTTAACATGGTATGACGATTGTTTAATCTTCTCATCGACAGGCTCAAGGGCTTTTGACGCATCAAGATGGATAGAAACAGCAGACACGTTTCTTGCTTACTTTGAGAAGCCTACCGAGATACAAATAAAACTTAATAATGGCGTTGCAATCGTTATGCCCGATTGTGTTGCTATTGATTTTGAAAATGGCGCAAACGTAATCTACACAAAAGAACTTAACCAAATCGTTAACGCACAAAAAGAATTAAATCTACCCAAAAGAAAATTTCAATTTATTGATACTTCAACAAAAGTAAATAAAGGATTTTGATAATACCAATTTAAACTTAATGGCACAAGTGGAGTGCTGAAGATAAAAAGGCATTTATTGATTTGCCAAATTTTGATGCGGATATATTTTTTGAAATTACTGGGGTAAAAATTTAACTTATGACAAAGAAATAACCGCATATATAAACAAACAATCAATTCTAAACTTAAAAATACAGTAGCATGAAAACCGAACAAGAGATAATATCAAAAGCACGACTTTTAATACCAATGCCAAAACGTAAAGATGACTTAGATACCTTTAGCTATGAAGATATATGTAAAATAGAACAAAATGCATTCGTTTATGGCTACACCCAAGCCCAAGACGATATGCAAGCTGAATTAGAGGCTAAGGATGCGGAGATAGAAAAACTTAAAGCAGAACTGCAAGCGGCTAAGGATGATGCTATTGGTTTTGCGGAATGGTTAGTTCGCGATGATAATAGTTTATTTGGTAGCGAATATTATTCATTTGAAGAACTTAAAGACCTTTACAAGCAATACCAACAATCTAAAACAAAGTAATATGCCTCTAAGCAAAAACGAACATCGCACGCTGTATGATGCGATTTATACGGATATGTTAGACTTGAAAGATAAAATAAAGTCGCAACTAAAAGAGTGTGCGCCTGCTCATGAAATTATAAATACGTTGAATAACGCAACAAAAAATATACCAGCAAAAGCGGTTAGATTAATAGGTAAAACAAAATAAATTATAAAAAATGGAAAATAAGATAGAAGTAACGGGGTGCCATGTTTGCCCTATGTCTTTTTTAAACGAAAGTAGAGATTGGCATTGTGGGCATCCTCAAATAAACGATGAGTGTTTAACAAGATTTGGAGTAAAAATATTGCCTAACTGCCCACTCAAGCAATCATCAATCACAATCACGCTAAAAACTAAAAACAATGGAGAATAAATTGGAGTTTAGGGAAACTAAGCCACTTGAATTAAGATTTGAAGTATTAAATATTGATACGGATGAAATTGTTGGTTATATACAAAAATATTTCATTAAGGGTGGTAAACTTCCTTGGTTATTTGAGGCAAACAATAGCTATAAAACTGACGCATTCGAACTGCGCCAAATAGCAGACAAGTTGGATGAATTGAACGGGGTTGACGCTAAAAGTATATGTAAAAATTCATTAACTGCTTTTGATAAAATACTTAAAGAAATGCCTAAAGAAGAACTTGACGCTATAATAGCAAGAGTTCATGCAAGAATGGGAATACACTAAAACAACTTAACAATGGATTCAACAACTAATAAATTCACAGTATTTACTACTAAAAATATAGATACTAAGGAAACTTATTTAAAATGGTATAAAGGTCTTAGTATGACGATAATTAAAAACGATGTAACTATCGTTTTAAATGAAGATGAAATACATGAACTAATGGCCTCTATTCCTAAATCTATTGGTGGTAAATACAATTAACCAATAAAACATAAACTATGCACAAAGAAATTGATAAGGACATAGTTGCCAAGAGCGAAGAATTGCATCCCGAATCACATAATTACTACGATGCTAAAGGGTTTTGCCTTGAGTGCGAAAATAGCAAAGAATATTGCGAATGTTTGCAGTTTAATAAATATATGAGAACTGCATACCAACAAGGCGCAATGGATGAACGCTATTCAGACAAGTGGATAAGTCGGGATGAAAGGTTGCCGACTGGAAAAGATACAGACATATGGGAAGAAGTATGGGCTTTAGTACATAATAAAGTATCACAAATACCTTATAGTGTTTTTAATTCATTTAAGATGTACACCCATTGGCAGCCAATCACTAAACCTCAACCACCTAAGATATGACCATTTCGTTAATGCCAACAATATGGTAAAAATGTAATACAATGCCAATAGATTATTCACAATATCACCCCAAGTGGAAGCTAATCAGCCGACTAATACGCTTTAAACGTGCCAAAAATAAGTGCGAATGGTGCGGAGTAGAAAACTATACCAAAACCGAAAAAGGAAGTAAAATAGTGCTTACAGTTGCCCATATCGACCATGACAAAAACAATAACCGATTTAATAACCTTGCTGCTCTTTGCCAAAAATGCCACCTAAAACATGACATTAATCAGCACACCGATAACCGCAAATATGGCAGAAATTGGAAAGGTAAACATCAAACTAAACTATTTTAAAACTACATTATGCTAACAAGAGATATGCCACAAATAAGTTCAGCCTATGCAATGGCTGGCATTCCAAGAAAAAGAAATTCCACCATTGAGCATATTTTAGATAAATGCGCTTTTGCTTATGGTTTATCTCGTGCCGACATTTTAATGAAGTCGAGGACTATTGAACGTGTACACGCAAGGCAAATGGCTATGATTATTTTAAAAGATATGACATCAATAACGCTTTTAGGCATCGGCAGAATATTCAATAAGGATCATACAACAGTAATACATGGTATTAAAGCTATGAAAATCCTTATAGCAGTTTACCCGGACTTTAAAGCTACCTATGATAAGATTGTTAGCGAAATCGAGTTTATGAAATGAACTGGAGTTTAGAACATATAAAAAGGCTTAAAGAGAAAGGCGCAATAGTTGACTATAAAATTAATGAGCCTAAAAATAACCCTGTTGCTAAGCAATATAAAAAGCTAAAGCAAAAAGAAAGTCCCGAACTCATCCAAATGAAAAGGCATTTAATGACGCTTAATATCCCATTTGTTGAGGAGCATAAATTCTTAAAAAATAGGCGTTTCAGGTTTGACATCGCTATTCCCGAAATTATGATTGCATTTGAATATGAGGGGGTAATGAGCAAAAAAAGCAGGCATACAACAGTACAAGGTTACAGTAACGACACAATCAAGTATAATCTTGCCCAGCGTGAGGGTTGGAAAGTTTACCGCTATACTGTAATTAATTACAAAGATTTCTTTAATGATATAAAGGGAATATTACAATGAACGACATAATTATCATATTACCCGACAAGGATAGGCAGTTTTTAGACATTTTAGCCAAAATGTTTGTTGAAAATATTATATTTGATAATAACACCCCCACTACAAATAATGAAGTGCGCCATAGCATATAGTAGAATATCCACCAAAGAACAGTCTAATTATTCTTTATCCGGGCAGATAGATGCAATAAGAAATTACTGCACAAAAAACGATATTGAATTGCTTTCGGCTTTTGAGGATGATGGGCAAAGTGCTAAAAACTTTGATAGGCATTCATGGCTACAACTTGAAAACTATATTAAAGAAAACCACAAACGCATTGATTATCTTATAGTTTATAAATATGACAGGTTTAGCCGGAACTTAACCGAGGCTTTGGCTATGATTGATAAACTGGAGAAGAAATATAAAATCATTATACTTTCAGTACTTGAGAATATTGGAGTGCATCCTAAATCACCGATGTTTTTCTTTTTTAGAACTCAATTATTACTTAATGCCAATACCGAACTAAACTATATTAAAGAACGCACCGCATTTGGTATGCACAATGGGGCAAAACAAGGCAGATACTTACACGCTGCCCCTATTGGCTATCAAAACATAAAGGATGATAATAAAAAGCCTAAAATAGTGCCTAACCCAGATGAAGCCGAACTAATTAAAGAAGTGTTTAGCTTATATCTTAATGGTTCGCCAATGGCTGAAATTAAGAAAATAATGCAGCCTAAAGGGTTAAGGCTTAGCGGTAAATCTGCCATTGCTCGCATATTAACTAACCCGACTTATGCCGGGATGGTAAAAGTGCCGAGTTATTACGATGAACCCGAAAGGCTTGTGGATGGTAAACACGAAGCCATAATAAGCAAAGTTGACTTTTGGGCAGTTCAATATTTACTATCAGGCAAGGTTATAAATAGGCAGAATAGCGAGGATGTGCCGCTTAAAGGCTCATTATATTGCGAGTGTGGTAAATTGTTTACTGCCGGGAATAGCAAAGGAAGAAGCGGTTATTATTGGTATTATGTGTGCCATTCATGCAAAGCCAATTACTCCGCTATAAAAGTACATGATAAGTTTAACGATATACTTTCAGCTTTAAGCCTATCCCCTAACCATATTGAATATTTAAAGAACAAAATAGCCGAATTGATAAACTCCGGGTTAAAAGATAGCAATAAGGCCATTGATAGCAAAACACGAGAATTAAACGCATTAGAGGCTAAATTAAACAGCCTTGAGGGAAAGTATATTGAGAATACCATTAACTACGAAACATACCAAAAATGGCTTAGGCAATACCAAAACGAAAGGTTTTTACTCACTAAACAAATTGACGATTTAAAAGTGCCATTGGCAAGCGCATGGGCAAAGTATAGCGAGAATATATTGCTACTTGGTAATATTGGTGGCATTTACCATAAATCAAGCCTTAACTGGAAGAAGTCGCTAATAAAAATAGTGTTCGACAACAAATTGACCTATTCGCATGGTATTTATCGAACCGCTTTTTTGCACTCTATTTTTGAGCATAAAGCATTGATATTCAAAGAAAAAGGGTTGCTCTTTGTAGAACAACCCTTATCTAAAATGGGTGAAATTCCCATTTGTGCCGCAAGCGGGAACGCTATCGAACCAATTATTAAGCTATTGCAGTTGCTTAGCGATGTTGCATAAAAAAGCCCGACTTAGAAAAGCCGAGCCTATGAAAACAAACTTACCCTTAAATTTGCCTACTCTCAAAAAAAACGATTTGTTGTTTTGTAATCTTCCGGCTTGCCAAACACATTATTGCCATTCGGGAATATATAACTTGCAGTATCATTTGCGGTTACAATAACTTTCCAACAACTATCAGGCACGCATACTTTATCAACGCCTATTGTTTTACTGCAACCTACCGAACCGATATAAACAGTTATGGGTTGTTTCATAGCTAAAGCACGTTCTTGGACTTCAAGTTGTTTCCATACGCCACGATTTAAGTTAGGGGTTTGAGGAAACATATTTGAATAGTAAAAACACTCCACCATTGCGGTTTGGTCGCAAGCATTATCTTGAGCCGACATATTATGCCCTTGGTCGTAACCTGAACTATGATACGCTTTACTTAAATCAGTTGATTGTGGTTCTAACGGGTCTTTTACAAATTTATTAGTTCTTGGCAGCTTAGTTTTACAATTTAACATACTCGCATCTAAGTTGTAATAAACCACAATTGGTATATGTTTTTGATTATCCCAAACTGATGTGTAATATTTATGCCTTAAAGTGTCTTGGGCGAATGACTTAAAAGGGAATACAAGCAAAAGCAATATGGCGAATTGAGCCACACGGTTTAACCACCCTTTTAAGAACTTTTGTTGACTTGGGTCGTGTTGTACAATATTGTTGTAAAAATCAACCCTTGCTTGTTTAAATTGGGAATAAACGCTATCCTCGTTTGCTTCATTAAGTACCGATACGCTATGTGCGCCAAAAGCACCATCAGCATCTACGCCAATAATTGTTTGTAATGCCTTTGTAGCATGTGCGCCACTATTTACATACCAATCAAACAAAAACTCGGCAATTTTTTGGCTATCTATCAAATCGCCATTAATCTTTTGCCAAAAGTTATTATGATAGAAAAGGTTAACCAAATTGCTTAATTCAGCACTATTTATTACCTCGTTTCTATCAAGAGGCTTATTAGCGTCAACAATCGCCCATCCTTGCCAATTAGGCCAATTTTTTCGGGAAATACCACAGTAGGTTTCTTCGCCATGATCCCCTATAACTTGGGAAGAACCACCCTCTTGTTTTAATGTAAATTTCGATGCTTGTAAAAATTCTGCCATAGTTTTATGCTTTATCGCCTAAGCGGTGTTTTTCTCGGTTTGATTTTAAGTTGCTATTTTTTGACTTGTCAAATTTTGACCTTGCTTTTTCTGCAAATTCAATGCAATAAGGAAGCACCCAACATATCATTAGGATAATCACCATTACGATTAATATCTTAACATAGGTTGGGTGTGTAATAATCATTTATGCGGTTTTGGCATCAAAGGCATGGAATTGAAATGCTGATGGCTTTGCATTCGGGTTAATTAACTGGGTTAATTCCGAGCCAAGTCCGGCAAGTAATTTGTTTAGCCCATCATTATCGCCAAAAGATGCGGCAGTTTGCAGCATAGGCATTGCGCTATCAATTATCTTAATAGCTTCAGCTTCATAGGCCGCACCATTCGGGATAAATGTAGCAATTACGCTTTCAACAACTGCACCTTGAGGCGAGGCTAAAAACGTTTTAATTTGGGTGGTAATGCTTAATGCTTCATGAGCAGCTTGCGCTATTTCTTGGTCTAAGAATGTTGCTAATGCTTGTGCTTTGGCTTTAATTTTTGCAACTAAGTCTGGTAAGTTCATGTTATCGGTTTTAATGTTTAAGACTTGGGTTAAAAAAAGAATATCAGTTATTGCCCCTGATTGTTCGGGGCTTGTTGGTTTGGGTCGGGAACAGAAGCGCTGTTGGTTGAACTTGCAAGGTTGCTAATAGTTTCGTCTTTCTTTTTAGAAGCAGAGTTTGTGCCTATTACATAACCGGCTGCTGCTGCCACCAATGATATTACCGCCATTTTGATTTCGGATACATCTTGCGGAATATCCTTAACTGCAAATGACTTGTCGGAAAGCCAAAAGAAATAAGAAAAACCTAATACGACTATAAGGGTTACAAATAACTGCTCAAATGAAATTTTAATGTTCGGCTTCATCTTTTTTTTGTTTACGGGTTAGAAATATGAATAGTATAAATATCAATACTGCAAGTGCAAGCATCACACCAATAGCATCTTCTAATGGATTGTTTACGCTTGCTTTAACTTCGCTTTTTAAATCAATTTTAGCCTCATGGCTGCTATGTAGTTCTTTGGTAGCTTCTTGTATGGCCTGATGCGTTTCTTTGTGTTCTTGGATGTTTATTTGCTTAGGTTTGCCCATTACCTTAACCTTTACACCTTTGCCATCGGCTTGGGGAGCAACAATAACTACTTCATCATTGCTTATGATAGTATCGGGAGTGCCATTAATACCGGCTATGCCTACTAAGGTATCGCCTGCAATTGTTATAGTCGTATCTATATACTGATTGCTATAATCATAACTGCTCGATTGGCTTTGTGCTTTATCCTTTAGTTGGGTAAATGATGCTTTGTTTTGCGACTTTTTTATTATCGCACAGCTTGGGAGTAAGAGCGTTAATAAGGCAAAAAGCAATATGTTTTTAAATAGTTTCATTAATCGTCGCTTGTGTTTGTGAGTTTGAGTAATATTCTTTCGTGGCTATCAAGCCTTTTTTGGTGGGTATCCAGCTTTTCATTGGTAGCCTCAATCCTTTCTTCCATTCGCGCATAATTGGTATTTAATTGGCTTAGCTTTTCATTTACGCCTTTCAGCTCTTTAACCATTGCTTCCTGATTGGCTTCTGATTTGTTTTGCCTCGCCACAAAGTCATTCCATTTTATGCCAATGAATTTCATTATGGTTTTAGCCATAAATGAGAATATTAATAACGCTAATGCACACAAACCACCAATTACCCACATCCCTATTTTTGCCCAAGTATCATTTGAAAACATACCTATCTAAGTATTTTATTATAGTTCACATTAAATGTCAAGTTCCATGCTGTGCCGCCGATGGCTTCCCATAGTATCATATCCCAAACTGGGTGTTTCTTGATTATTGGAAAGTTCTCATGGCATACTACTGAAACAGGTACACATAATGACATAATCATTAATGACTTTTCAATGTGCCATGCATCCACATGATATGAACCAATATTATAGCAATGGGCAGAACTATAACCATTAGTATGATCCCAAAAGTTTCTATCCCAATTTGCCATTATAGACGATGAAAAATGGTCGGTTTGGGCATCCATGCAACTATTCATAGCTGAGCCAAACATAACACTTCCACTTATTACAAACGCCTTAATGTCCTTTTCCTCGCCTAAGGTCAATCGGGCGTTGGCGTTAAGGCAAAGGCAACAAAGCAATATGGTTAATAGGTTTTTCATGGCTTTTTAGGCTTATCTGCTTTATCCACTTGATTAGCTACCGTACCTAACCATTGCATAATTGGTGCGGCTTCTTTGTATGGTAGTGTTATTACATACTGTTGGAGTTGGGCAAATTGCTCATAGGTAACATATCGCTTTGATGTGTCAACTTGTTGCGCCTTTGCGCTTAATGTGCCTAATAAGGCTAATGCTAAGAGTAGTTTTCTCATTATTTAAAAATCAGTTTGTTTCCGTAAATGCGTTTGTTGGCTAAAGTCCATAGATAAGTTTGGTCGTTGTAATCGTTCCACTCCGCGTACGTTGATGTGTATGTTTGAGGCTGACCCAAACCACCACCATACTTGTTTTGAAGTGTAGCTACTATGGTAATTCTACTACCCATGCTATCGGTAGTAATAGTTACGCTTTGGTTGATATACAACTGTGTTGCTGTGTCTGCAACATTTCCCATAGCATCGTAAAGCAATACGGGCTGTATCTGCAACTTGTTTAGGCTATCTATGGTCTGCGCTTGGCAGTTTAAACTTAGTGCGATTAACGCAAGTGTTATTAGCTTTTTCATTGAAATTTATATTTGGTTATTAATTACTTAGCTATCCAACCAGTATTGCCGCTTCCGCTTTCTTTTACATATAGAGTTGTCCCTGCACCGCCATCGCTTCTTGTATATATACTTCCTACAACTGCTGTAACTACTCCTTCTGGGCTTCCCGAACCGTTATAATGAATTGATGTACCAATAGTTAATGTACCAACTGTTAGATTTGTAAATGCGCTATTATCACCCAATTTCACTTCTAATGTTGTGCCATTTCTGCGTAATGCAGGATAACCTGCTCTACCTGTATATGTCATTGCCGCATCTCCTATAGCAAACATACTTGCTCCTACTCCTTGTAATCTTGCACCTGTTCCATTATTTACAAGTTTTAAATATCCGTATCCACCATCTCCACCCATTCCAATATATTGATTCGTATATGCGACAGCACTCATTGTAAATATATCTCCACCATTCGGGTTGTTTATGAATATACCTCCATTACCTGATGTGGTGTTGTAAGTCGCCCCACCCAAATACAAAAACCCGTCAGATGTTACTTTAAATCTTTCAGAACCATATACTTGCCAATTTGCAAAATCTGCTGTTGCTGATTGGGGTTGATTTATAGAACTATAAGTGCCAGCCGCTTTACCTGCAAATTTTCCCGTTGATGAACCGTCATAAGGTCCAGTACCTAATGAAACTAAGCCATAGTTAGCAGATGCAGTGGGGGCTACTCCAATACCTAACATCGATGAACCTACCCTTGAAGAACCACCAATAGTTTGCCATGTATAATTTATTACACCTCCCCCTACTGTATTGGGGTTAAATAAAATATTGCTACCTTCTATATCTAAAGTTGATACCGCATTACCATTAAAACCATATAAAGCTGGGTATCCAAAATCGTTAGTATTTATACCATAGTTTGAACCCGTATTCGTTAAAATAGTTAAAGTTTTACTATTAATTACAGTTGCGGCCAATGTATCTCCACCCGTAACTTTTAATTTACTTAAATTCAAAGTATTAACGCTATCAAAATACCCCAAACTACCTACATAAGTAATTCGCCCACCGCTTGTTAATTTCTTTTGTAAAACTGTGGTATCGGCATTGAATGTTGTAGTACCCGTTAAACCATAACCTGCCGTAACGCTTGCTGGGAAATGCGATGTAATACTATCCCTTACGCTATTCAAAGTGCCACCCGTAACAAGTTTAGCAGATGCACGACCTGTGTCGGCACTAATCGTATTTGAACTTAGCAAAATAGGGGCATTAACGCTTATCGTATTTTGCTTAGTAGCAGCATAGGCAGCAACACTATCACGAACTTTATTAAGTGAACCTCCCGTTACTAATTGTGCAGCACTCCGACCCGTATCGGATGATATATTTTGTCCCGTAATAATTATAGGATATGTAGCGGTATAACTTGAACCCGAACTTACCTTTGTCCTATAAATATTCCCGTAAATATCTCGGCATAATACGCTATCTGTTGTCGGTGCTTTATAAGGCACAGTCATTACCCTTAAATTGCCAAGTATAGAAGTATTACCCCTATTGCTATCCACACAACCTATACACCCAATAATATGAGTAGTCTGCCCTTGCGTGATTACGCATGAGGCAATTAAAACAAATATTGCTATTATCCGCTTCATCATTAGCTATTTTTAACTGTATTATACCATATTGTTACTCTTTGCCCGTTTTGCAAACCATTAGGCGCAACTGACGCAAAATTTAATGTGCCATAAGTATTGCTATTAGGGTTTTGGTCTAACGTAATACCATCAAGCCGCCATTGATAATTGTTGTTGTCTATTACAAGCAAATCTTGAAGTTGGCACGTTTCAAGAATGGTATCTTGTATAGTTGTTCCGGCTGGCTTATCCGTACCTATAACCCACGTTAATGAAGTGTTTTTACCTTTAATGAGAAGTACAATTTGGTTAAATGTATCTTTCATTAATTGCTTATATGGGAACTGCCCAAAGTCGCAAGCATTGAAATACGCAATGCTTTCAGGTTCGTAATTAGTTGACATATTTATATTAGCATTTGCCATTTTAGTCGTGTGTTATAGTCCATAATATAGGTGAGGCAATCATAGCGAGATATGCAGCATCGGAAGTGTTGAATGAACCACCACCCGCTTGCCCATGAATATCTAAAGTGCCATGACTTTGTATAGTGCCATGCGCTATGTATGTGCCATTATAAAAATTAGAAATAAAGCTATTAGCTGCACTTTCAGTTAAAGCGTTAATACTTAAATCAATATTATTCAAATGCGGCATATTGGTAGTGCTTACGCTTAAAAGCGTTGTCAAACCAACATGGTTTATTATTAGCTTGTTTAATAACAATGTGGTATTGTTAAATAATGCAAAATTAAATGTGGTAATCGGTATTGCACTAATAAGCACTTTTAAATTTTGCGGCAACCTATCCGAAAATGAACCACTAAAATGCGCTGAACCTAAAGCCCTTATTTCGCTTAGCGTTGGGTTAAATAGGCTCGTTTCATCAAAGAATATCCTTGCATGATATGTAGTTGATGTACTTAAAGTGCCATAAGCCTTAGTGTAAATTAAATCTGATGCGGTAGTAAATAATGCACCATTTACTGTACCGTCTGCATGATCTATGGCAAAGTTAGTTCCATACAAGCCATAATTTAATGTGCAACTTGTAGTAGTGGCTGGCGTTAAATTAAGCGTTAAATAAGTAGTAAGTATATTTACACTTGCGTTGCTTACTTCTGCCGGGAATGTATTGTTTGTATATACCAAGTTGCCGCTAACAATACTGAATGTTCCGTTTAAGCCTTGTTGAGCAACTGAGGCATTAAGCGTTGTAATCATTGCGCTTTCATCCCCCGAACTATTAATTATAATAGGGGATGACGGATTGACAATAAGGCGAGTTAATCCATGAGATGCTAAAGTAAATTTAATTTGGCTAACTGCATAAGGGTAAGCACCCGGTAAAGCATATATAAGCACTGGCGTTTGATAAACAAACTTACCATATTGAGTATTTGAAACGGGTCTTAGTTTAATTGAGCCATAACGCTTTAATGTCCCATTATAAACTTGCACATCAAAACCTTTGCTTGTATCATTTTTTACATAACCGGCCCCATCAATTTGCAAGGTATCGCAAATCATAGCAAGCCTTAACTTAGTCAATATGTAATCGGTGGTGCCGAATTGCGTTGTGCCAATTACCCAATTAAAAATATAATATGGGAATGATGATAAATATTTTAAGTTCCAACTTACATCCTCGTAAGAAGTGTCTTCCGCTTCCACGCTTTGTTGCGATATTGCACTATCAATACGCATCATAAAGAGAGGGTAGTTGGTTTGCTCAAATAGCAATCCTATAATAGGTAAGTTAGTGGTATTTGAATATTCAACCCTTTGTGTGCCTCTATGGACTTGCGCAAGTATTATAGGTTCACTTATAAGGTAATTGGTTATATCTGCGGTGCTACTCCCATCGGAAGCAAAGTTTGTTTCAAGCACCAAAAAATAAGTGCCATAAGGAAGTGAGGCAAGAGCAGTAACCGAGTTTATAACGAAGTTGTATTGGAATGTTTGGAACTGTTGCCCATCGTCAGCATTCCAATTCGTAAGAATAACAGTTAAATCGGGGTTTCTTGTTGTAACATCCACCAAGTTACCATTAACCACCTTTTTAATATGCAATACCGAGGGGTTAGTGCTTACTGTTGAATTAGACGCATGATACTGCAATGTTATTCTATCATTAAGCTGTAAGGTTTGGTAATAGTGTGGGTTATCTTGAAAGTATGGGATTGAGTTAGCGAATAATGCGCCATCAGGTGCCGGCATATTGTACCCGGCATTACGAGAGGGATAATTATAAGGGACAAACCTAATAGGGTTTGCATCAGGAAACCATGTTTGCGCCTTATAATTTGGTGTTGGCATTGGCTTAAATGACAATAGGGCATACCTTTTGCGAGGTACGCCCTATCAGGCTTTAATGCGTTTAAAATATCTTTGTTATGCGAATTTATGAATATTTACAATTAATTACATAGAAATTCCAAAATAATTTTTGTAAATACGTTTTTAACGCATAGTAATTCCCGCTATTCAACCCTTATTTATCTCAAAATAATGTCCGTAACTTTGTTGTATGAAAACACTTATAATATTACTCGCCTTTGTAACTCTTGCAAGTTGCACCCAAAAAACACCACAAACTTGTTGGCATTGTAGCTTTAATAGCTATATAGATACCCAACACTACGTTTATACAAATGACGATTACACTTTAATATTTGATACTTCATTTTGTAGTAACAATGTAACAAGTGCAGACATGGCAGTAATTAGCGCAAATGGATGGCGAAGCCTTAAAAACGATAGCCTCGCACATAAATTATTAGGCAGTAAATATAGTTCAGTATTAAGCACCGGCATAACTTGCCAATAGTTTACATCCCAATATTAGCCAAAGTAATATCATTAGTCTGCCCATAAACGGGTATAAGTTGGAAATCGTACAAGTCGTTATCCCCTACGTTTATACCCGCTTCCCATGTATAACCTTTATATTGCAACCCGCGCCAAGTAAAAGTAAAATAACCATATCTTAGCATCTTACCGCTTGTCGCATCCCTTTGGTTCATAATTTGGTATAAGTTAATAGGTGGACTGCACCTAAACTTAACAATACGAGGTATAAATAAAGGGTCAGGCAAATCACTTAGTTTTACATCCCCCCACTCATTAAGCATAGGGTAAGAATTATCTAATTGTATTTGCAATCCCATTTTAATGTTAATACCATAGTTTTGAAATAGCAAATCGCCAATTTGTTTGTAACTCATAGCTGAAAGCAATGCACCATGCCTCATCATATTGCGTTTAGGGCTTAACTCTAAATTTACTTCGGTTGTGCCGGGATAGAACAAGCCATTTTTATAATTCTGCGTACCTATCCACGACTTTTTATTGTAAACAGTAGGTAAGGTAGTCCCATCAGGATATGTTTTACTTGTTGGCGTGTCATCAATGCTCATTAAAAACTTCTCATTATCTGCATTAAATTGCGTTTGGGCATTGGCAACTGAATTGGCTCTAACAAATTCTTCTCCGTATCTATCTGCCCTATAAGCACATAGCCATTCCAAAGATTTGATTATCCTTGCAGTAAGTAGTTTATAAGTAAGGTTAAGGTTATATTCATCCGTTCCGAAATCTTGGTTATAGCTTTCTTGTTGGTAGCCTACTTTTAGAGATGTACCCATAATATCAATCATAGGCTCAAGGGTTAAGCCTACCACATTCCCCAAATCGCATATAAACAAAGTATCGTCAAAGAAATATTTAAGTTGCTCCATCCTAAATACTGTATCGTTCCCGTTTACATCGGGCTCTATTGCACCACCCATGCAAAATATGGCATTGCAACTATCAAAGAACTCTTTTAGCGAGGTTTTAAAGAATGGGCCTTGTATTGAGGCGTAAGGGGCATAGTCGTAAAAATTCGGGCCTACAACGGGAAGCGTAATAGTTCCCCCGGCACCATCGTCAGTTTCTATTTGTTCTTCATAGTTAAAACCACTTGAGGGTATAGAAGATAAATCAACAACTTTGGTATAAGATAAGTTAAGCCTTAAACCACTACCCGAAGTTAGCACTACATTGTAAGGTTTGCAGTTCCAATTATCATCCCATGACGCACTGGCATTGCTTAGAAAGTCGGATGCGAATGTGTAAGGAATATTTTGATTTGCAAGGCTGACTTGTGGAAACCCTACGTTACCTAAGCTATTAGCCATAATAGGCACAAGTATATTACCCAAATCTTTAAGCCTCATTGCGGGGGTTGGGGATGGTGGGTAAGAAAATGCGCTGCCTGTTGTTGGTCTTAGGCTAAAATTAAAACCTAAAGCAGTTCTGCCAACAACAATATCGCATTGACCCGATCCTATCACGCTAAAATTACCGCTATTATTTACGCAAGCCACCGACAATACATAAACCTTTTGAGGGTTAAGGCTTAAAACTGCACCTAATGTATCACCCGTTGACCCGGCATTAGGGTAAATTAACTCATAATATTTGTTTCCTGCATAGTTACGAGTAAAAGTGGCATCTTTACCAATAGTTACTGCCGCAAAGCCATCTCCACCATCGCATAAAGTTTGTATGGCACCACCACCACCACCACCCCAATAGCGGATTGTAAATACTGTAATTCTTCCCGTTAATTTAGTTTTATTGGTATTACCAATGGTTATTTGGTTAGTTTTATCTACCTCATAAATATTAAACTGAAAGTCCTCGAATGTTGTGCCATCATAAGCAAATTTCGGGCAATCTATGCGTATTTGAGTGTAAATAGAGGCATAGTAACCTGCAGCTTGGAATGGTGGTATAAGTTTAAAGAAAAAGTTGGATGAGGTATAAGCACCATCACCACCAACACGACCCCATGGTTTATTCATATCGGTTCCGGCAGAAATCGGCACTTGCACCCCCGTTTTGATAATATTTTGGCTTAGGTCATTACCTATTGGCTTATTAGGCGCAACCACCTCATTTAAAGCTACAAGGCTACTATTTATATCCCCACTCGTTAAATCATAAGATTGCCCACTTGGGATAGTAGGGTCAACGCTTGTGGCAAAGTTCCATAGAGCATATAAGCTAATACCCGGTTCATCCACCCAAATATTATCATTAACATAAGTACCCCCATTATAATGCCCGAATGCGATTTGGTATTCGGTGCTTTCATAAGCCTTTAAAATTTCAAATAACTTACTATCAATTAAAGGCACCTTAAAAGCAAAATCGTGTGGCGTTCCTTGCCAACTATCTTTTGCACCTTTAAAGTCTATAAAACTCTCATAAAGCGTATCATAATGCAAAGTTGTGGTATTAAGCCTATATATCCTTAATACTACTTCCGTTTGCACCTCTTGCATGGTAGCCATAAGGTAACGAAGTATATTTGCACCATCGCCAACAAAATCAAGTGTGGGGTTCATACTGCGAAACACGCCCCAATATGCAGTATCTCTAACCCAACGTGGCTTAATGCTTTTCTTCCATGTTGTAGGCGCTTCAATGTACTGATCTACATCGGTTAATTGTGCCGAATTAGTCGTGCTATCCCAATAATAGAAGTTTATTGCATCAGCATCAAGTAGGGAGAATTTAAGTATAGGATATTCCATTATTTACCTTTTAAGAGCATATAATTAAAAGCATCCACGCTATAAGGTGAAGATGCAGATTGTGGTTGTTTGTTTATTTTACGGATGGCTTCTACCACTTTTTTGCTATTTTCATTGTCATTCCACATTAATAGGTTCACATCAATTACGGGTTGTCCGTTGGCATCCATGTGGTAATAAGCCGAATTAGCTAAGGTTTTAGCTTGCTCAAACATCCGCTTTGTTTCGTCATGTGGAATAATCTTTTCACCACCTTGCAAATATGTAAGTGTTGGTTTATCGGGGGTAAAGCCTATCGTTCCATCCCTTCCGATTACTGCTTCTGCACCTCGTTCACCAACTATCGCAAGTCCACGAGGTGCGCTATCCGTACCAACTGCAAATTGAGGAACTGGAGCAGATGAAGCAGCAGCTAATTGAGCAGCACCAGTTGCCGCGATTAAACCAGTTAAAGCTACTGCGACTGGAGTGTCCCACGCATCCTCTGCCCACACTTCCATAATAGCTACTGCGGTTTTTTCTATAATACTTGCTTCTGCTGACGCTTTATCAAACTTGGCTTTTTCTATGGCTAATTGCCTTTGTTGGGCTGCTATTTGGTTTTGTTGTGCTTGGGATTGGGCATTTATTTGGGCAAGTTGTTTTTGTTTTTCAATAGCGAAACCCGGACCGGCATTAACTGCGTTTATTTCCTCTTGAGTTTGCAGTTGTAAGGCTTGAAGTTTCCATTGAAGCATTATTTGTTCTTGCTCGAATTGGTTATCCCTTATTGTTTTAAGTGCGCTTGCGGCTTCTTCTGCAAAGTTTATCGTTGCGTCTTTAATAGCTTTTTGAGCCTCAATTTTGCGCTTTGCTTCATCTTCGGCCTTTTTAGCTTCGGCATCTTGCCCCTCTTGGCTTATTTTCGCCATTTCTTGCACTATGCCAACCTTACTAAACCCACTTAACCCCCCATCCGATAATTGTTCTTGTAGATATGCTTGTTGCTGATTGCGTTTTGATATTGCGGCATCATCGATTATTTTTTCTTTTTGCCTATCAAATTTAGCTTGTGAACCACCACGTTTTTTAAACCTATTGTATAACCCCATAAGTAAGCTATCCTTACCTATATTGCTATTTTCCTCAATAGATTTTAGGGCATCCAATCTTTTACGCACCTCGTCAACCATTATTTGGGTAACTTCTTTTTCGCTTGACCTTGTTAAATCGAGTTCTTGGCGATGGGATTGCACCGATAATGCTTCTATTTTTTGGTTATTGCCTTGTATTTGTTCTGCGAGTTCCCCTTTTTGAGTTGGGTTATCAGTTAACCCTATTTTTCTACGGAGTTCCGTATTAGCCTTAAATAATAATTCTTGTTGCGCCCTAATATCTGCTCGCATCATTTGCAATCCTAATGCAAAATTAGCTTTGGCTGCATTTGTTTTTTCCTCGAGTGTTGATTTTTCATTATCTATTATAATTTTGTTTTTATCAATCTCAAGTTTAATCCTTTCATCAATGTTCTTTTTATGCGCTTGGATATAGTCTTTATCTGCTGCATATTGATAATCTTTTGTATTTAAGTTATATTTCTTATTTTTATTTTCATTATCTAAGGCCTTTTGTTGAGCCATATAAAGTGCATTTTGCCTATTTAATTCGTCAATTAGTTTTTTATTCTTATTGTCGTCTCCATTTTTTGTATTTGGCATTAAATTCATAGGGTCGCTATCGCTCCAAACGACATCTTTACCGCTTTGGTCTATGGCATTAATTCTCCATTTGTTGTAGTTAATTTTAGATTGTAGAATATCTTTTTGTATGCGTATAATATCTTCTTGTATTTTCTTTTGTTCTTCAACTTCACTTTTAGATAGCTTTCCCGTTTTAACCTTAGATTGTGCAATAGTTAAGTCTATTTGTAAATTATTTTGTTCATTTTCATATTGCCCGTTATTAAATTGTTTTAAAGCTGGGTCTTCAAGTTCCCTTACTTGAGAAACCTTATCAAGCATTTGTTGCCTACGCCCAAGTAATTCAATTTCTTTGTCCAATTCGTCATTTATTTTGGCTAATGGGTCTTGAGCATCTTTCCATATATCGACAAGTTTTTCCCATACCAAAGCAAATGCGGTAAATGTAATCATGCCGGCAGCAAATCTATAAATATCCCTTATTATGAATTGCCCGATTTTGTCAAATGCCCCACTTGCAGCGTTTGTTTCGGTTTTTAATTTTGTAGATACCGATGCGAGTTCAGCTTCCCTTTCCGCAAGTATTTTAAATTCATCGGATGCCTCATGGCCGGCTTCTTTAAGCCTTAACATTTCTGCCCTTATGCCTGACAAGCTATTAGGGTCAACAGTTCTATTTGCCCTGCCACCATAAAAAGATTGCTCATCTTTAAGTCCTTGTACTGCAATATCATTAGCCATTTTCCTATTAGCTAATGTATTTGCGTTTTCAATACGCTTCGCTGCTTCTTCTGCTGCTATGGCTTTTTTATTTTGCGCTTCGGTAAAAGCCAATACTTCTTTGCGTTCACGTTCATTAGCGGCTTCCAATAGCTTATTTTGTGCTGCAATTTGCTTTTCGCTTAAACCAATTTCATTAGCAACTTGCTCTTTAAGTTGTGCATTTCTGCGTTTTAACTGTTCTTCAAGTAATAATTTTGTTTTATATTCTTCGGTATCGGCAGCGATTAATTTTACCTTAGTTTTTGCAAGATTTTCGGTAGTGCCTATCATGGCATCCATTTCACCACGCAATGTTTTTAATCTTGTAGTATTGTCGGCAAGTGAACGACTTGTATTGTCTATTTGCTTTTGTAGTTCTTTAGATACTACATTGTTCTCTCCTAACTTCTTTTTATATTCTTCATATTGCATTGAAAGCACTCGTATAGAATTGCTTTGTTGGTTTATTTTATCACCAATTAAAACTTGTTGTTTTACGTTTTCTGCAAGGCTATCTTGAAATTTATCTATAATACCCGTAACAGCCTCGGTAGCTTCACCGAGTCGCTTAATTTCGGTACTCATTTTAGTTATAGCACCAGTCGCATCGGTTATTGTTGTAACGCTTTTAAGTTCGGGTATAGTTATATTTTTAGCGGTTGCGCTAATTTCAGTAATTACATCAAGAACCTTAGATAACTCTGCGTTTAAAGCTATCGTTTCTTGCTTGGGGTTATCTCCCCATAATATGACTTGCCTTGCCATTAACTATTATTTTTAACTTGTTCGTTACGAATATCAATTTTAAACTGCCTTACTAATGCACAAAACTCCCCAACCATCATGCCTGACTTTGGAATGTGGTATTTTCTATATTTACTAATTATGCTCAATGTGGTATCAAAAAAACTACTGCCCTCTTTTTCACCCTCGGCACTTTGCTTTTGCATATCCTCTATCTCTTTTTGCAACTGCTGAATAGTTGACATATCCCCGTTTAAAACCGCCTTAACCTTATCCAAATCTTTAAAAAAAGCCTCTTTGTCGTTCAAATTGAACTCATAATTAAAACCTTGCGCCTTTAAACTTTCCACAGTATCGCTATCCCCTACCTGGCTCAATATCTCTACCAAATTCATGCAAACCGAGTATTTAAGGGTAAGCATATAGATTTTAGAACGATGCTTAATTAGCTTTTTAACTTTATGATCATCTATTAAAGCGCAATACTCACTAAATAAAATATTGCCAGTATTGGCGATTATTTCATCACTTGGGTTGCCACTAATAACAAGTGCTTTGCCATCCTTTTTATATAAAAACCTTTCCCATAATACCAATGGCATATTTACTATACTGTTCCACAATTCGTATGGTTCCTCTTTGGGTGGGATTGGTTGTTTTTTCTTAGTTAGAAGCCATTTATAAGCCTTTTTGCCTTTTTCACTAAATGACATATCAACAATAACGCACGCTAAACCTATATACCATTTAGCATAAAACGCAAGGATATAAGCCAATATATACACTACTATTGTTATAATTTGCTTTGTTTTCATACTAATTCAACGCCTATTTTATCTCGTAATTTTTTTTGTAATTCGGGTTCTATTACTTGCTCCCCGGCTAAATCTTCGCTTTGTTCGTCAAGTCCGAAAATATTAGGTCTGCTTTCTTCAAGTTTAGGAGTATAATCGGTGGTGCTGCTTATTTCAAGTGTATTTTTATCCATTTTGGCGAACATCCTATCGTAAGTTTCACCAGTCAATTTAATATCAGGTATGCCAAGTCCGGGGTTGGGATTTTTCTTGTTTTTGTACTTAGCATAAGTTGCGGAAGCATATTCTTTTAATTGGCTACCATCTGCGCCTTGTCCTTTATTAAATAGTTGCTGCTTGTTATATATTGTAATCTCGTCTTCATGCTCATTAACTACTTCTTCGATATTTTCGTCAACATCGAAGTTTTGCACTTGCTCTATCATATCGTCAAACCATATCTCTGCCATAGTGTTTGAAAAAATGAAAGGGGGCTTTTAACCCCCTTTCGTGTGTATAATCGCACCTACCTTAAGAAAGGGTAATGGGTGCATTTACGACTTAGCTTTAGCGGGTTTTGTTCCCTCAATTTGGTGGCATTTAGCATAAGCGGCTTTTAGTTCCTTTATCCTTTCGGCTTCGGGGAGTTCTAAAAATTGTCCGTCTTTATGCTCGGCGATAAATTCGGCTTCAGTTTGCCCAACCGCATATTTGGTATTAAACCCTGTCCCTTTGTGTTGCATAGTATTTAGCTATTAACCGGCAGTTGCTTGGTTGTCGGTGTTAACGGTGAATTTGTTTTGGTTCCACTCGAAATTATAAGTGCTTGTGTTAAAAGCAGCAGCAATTAAAGCGGTAGCATTTGCCATACCGATATTGTAAGCCAATCCAGTACCACTTGTAATGGTAAGGTCAATAGTCTTAGTACCACTTGTGTAAGTAGCAGCAGATATTGTTCCGGCTGAACCATCAGAAACCTTATTAGCAGTCCACAAAGAAGTGCTATTAAGGATAGTGCTATAAAGCGGAGTTAAGTCAACTCGGCTATAACCACCCCATACTTTAACACTAATTTTGTTTGCAGCTGGGCCAGTTACGCAAGACAAAACAACATCCTCGAAAGGTGGCAATACATCAGGTAAGTTCACAACGCCGGTAGCGATGAAATCTAAACCCTCATTAAATTGCTCGGCATTGCTCAAGTAAACAAACATACGATATACATCGTAAGTGTTTGCGCCTTGCATTTCGTTTGTAGGAATGTGAATTTGTCCGATTTGGAAGCCACCAAAGGTGTTGCCGCTATTATAGGTCTTGTTTGTGCCATAAACCACGCCTTGCCTATCAATGATAAGCAAATCGAATAATGACTGTGCATTATCGAAATCTAATACGTTTTGGAAGTTATCCAAACCACCCAACGCGAAGTCCACTTGGAAGCCCGGAATACCTTTAGCCAAATAGCGTTCACCACCAAAAGGAAGTGTTACCTTTTGGCTATCAGGGGTCATTTGTTTGAAATCGCTATCAAACGTTAGCTTGTATGCCCGTTGTGTTGGGTCGGCATTTACCATTAAAGCCTGCAATGCTGCAAGAAATGCGGTTGCTGTTGCGGTTTGAGCCGAGGTAAATGTATATCCTTGAGGGATAAACAAGAAAGCCTTTGGCCTTGACCTATTCAGCGCATCTTTGCCAAATCCCGTATTAAAGGATGCACGAGGCTGTACATAAGTGTTAACTACTCCTGACATTGTTGTTAAATTAAATTAGTTAATAATAGTTTTTTTAAAAGGCTGCACCCAATTAAGGATGCAGCCGATAAATTATCGCTTCATGTACACTTTATAAATACCCCATAATGTGTCGGAGTGTGTACCAGTGCCGATGTACTTTAAACGTACATAAGGATAAGCAACCGGGTCGCCATACCAACCCTTACATAGGTTAGTGCTTGACACGTTAAAGCTATCCACGCCATTGCCTTGTGAGCCAGAAGATACGTTTGGGTTGTAAAGAGTACCATTAAGCGAGTAGATATTATCCCAATGTAGGCTATCTAATGAGCCTTGCAAAAAGATATAACCACCAGTCGTACCTGATGCGTTAGTTACCCACGCTTGAGCCTTAAACAAACCCTCATAGTTTGATGTACTCATGTATGGCGCATATAAATACGTTGTTGCACTATTCGTGTTTACAACATAGTTAACGCCGGTACCATTTGCGTATTGGGTGAACTTGGTAAAAGTTGGCTGTGCGGAAACCATAGAGGTAGCGGCAAGCAGCAAGATGGCGATAAAGCCGAATTTGTTTATTAAGTTTTTCATTTTAATATACAGTTTTGTAAAGTTTTAGTTTTAAATCTTTGATTTGAATTGCATCTAAATAATCATCGGTCTTTAACCCGGCTAAAGTTTCCTTTCCTAAAGATTTACGATTTATTTTAACGTGTGGCGTATCTCTATTAACGTCAAGCAAATGGAAGTAACCACAATTATAAAGTTCATTTATCAAGGCATCATATATAGGCTCCAAAATGGGGTCAAATACTTTATACTGCCTTTGAAATGAGTCGTAATTAGGGTCGGTAGACATTAGTATGAACAACTGAATTGTGCAACTATTATAATCGTCATTTGCGCTGTTAATTAGCTGCCAATCTTCAATTAATACAACCATTGGGAACTTCTGCGGAGCCAAATCAGGGCTTGATGCCCATTCGTTAAGAGTGTTGGTTATTTCTTTCCAACTCCCAAACTTATAATTAATTTGTTCGGCAGTAATTTCAACATCAGGATTATTTGCGATAATATCAGGCAAAACGCTTTCAGATACTGCTTGCACAATATCACGAAATATGTAAACCAATGCCTTTTTATCACTCATAACCCAAGTATTGTTTTAGTTTGCAAATCAGAGATAGCTACATAGCTTATATTGAACTCAGGGAATATCTGAACATTGTTAGCCACATCCCAACCGTACAATAAATAGTGCCATAAGTAACCCGGTTCTTGGCTATCATCAAGCGAAGGGTTGCCGCGTACAAGGTTTACCATTTCATTCCACGCTTTAACCATTTTTCGGTCAGGGTTGGCCCGGTAAGAGTTCTCCGTTTTAGCACTGGTTTCGCCTACGATGGTAGTTGTAGAGGCTTCATTTGCTCTCCACATATAGTACACATACATAGCTATTGCGCTTTGCCCAATGTTATTAGTGTTCTTAAAGCCGGGCCAGTAAAATGACCGCTGCTGGTCTTGAAGTTGGTATGTGCATCCATTTAATAGGTTTGCCCATCTCGTTGCTATGGGTTGTTGACCGATGCCCGTATTAAACAATGTGTAAAACGACTGACCCAATGACTTGCGTAAGAAATCAGGCTCATATTTTGTGATGAAGTTTGTAATACGCTTTTGAATGTCGGTTTTTTCAGTACCGGCAATAAGGTATTCATCCGTAAAATATGTGTAGTCTATTATCATTGTTTAATAATGGTTTATTTTTTTGCTTTTGGTTCAGTAGTCATTACATCACCCTCTGCACTTTTAGCGTTGGCAGATTGCTCAACAAAACGAGCATACGACTGTTTTTTACATTCTATGGTTTCCCATTCGCCATGTTTTTTTAAGTCATAAGCTTCGCAAATGCCATCTGCGATTTGCTTTTCAGCTTGCTTTGGGTGGATAGTGTAGCCAGTGCCGGCTTTGTGTCCGAATTTACCCTTTCCGGTAGATACTACCCTTGTAGCATCTTTCCATTTGATAATCTCGTTACCGTTATCATCTATTACGGGTTTTACTTCTTTTGCCATTGGTTAATTATTGATTAGGTTAATTATTGATTAGGTTAATTATTGATTAGG
>Ga0214172_1000133_pt1 | contig 40444 bp, 45 predicted proteins | sample TroBogEpilimnion_29_FD_153010 | JGI IMG/M metagenome (GOLD analysis project Ga0214172, IMG submission 153010) | Freshwater microbial communities from Trout Bog Lake, WI - 12JUL2007 epilimnion | ecosystem: Environmental > Aquatic > Freshwater > Lake > Epilimnion/Euphotic zone | place: Trout Bog...
CACATAATCTCAATAAATCCGGAATATTAGCTAGATCTCCATCCATACTGAAAATAGCATCAGTAACAATAAGCTTTACTTTTGATTTTGATGTTTGAAGTAAATCTTCTAAATGCTGCAAATCATGATGTCGATATCTTTTATGTATGGCACGAGAAAGAATAGATGCATCATTCAATGATGCATGATTCAACTTATCAGAAAAAATAGTATCGTCTTTCCCAACTAATGCTGAGATGACACCCATATTGGCCATATAGCCTGATGAGAATAAAAGTGCTCTTTCAAAACGAATTGCTTCACTGAATGCATTTTCAAATGCCTCATGGAATTCATGATGTCCTGAAATAAGATGAGAGGCGCCCATGCCGTTGCCTGACAAATGAATACCTTCGATCAGCGCATCTTGGATAGATTGATTTTGTGAAAGACCCAAATAATCATTCGATGAAAAGCTTAAATAATTTTGATGATTAAAAGAAAGATTAGATCCCAATCTTCCGCTTAATAATTTTCTTGTTCTAAAAAGATGATTGTCTTTTAAGGATTGAAGTTCATGATGAATTTGATCTAGCATCACAAACTTATATAGGATGAATGCCTAACTTATTAAATAAGGCTTGATCAACTTTTGCATCCGGATTATCTGTTGTCAATAACTTTTCACCATAAAAAATTGAGTTAGCCCCAGCTAAGAAAGCTAATGATTGAATGCCTTCGTGCATCGATTGTCTTCCTGCGGATAATCTGACATAACTTTTTGGCATCGTAATTCTCGCAACAGCAATGGTTCTCACAAACTCAAAAAGATCAAGTGGTTCGGTGCCATGTAAAGGCGTACCTTCTACTTGTGTCAATAAATTAATCGGCACACTCTCGGGCTGCTTTTCCATATTAGCGAGTTGCGCAATCAAACCTGCACGCTGAGCTCTACTCTCCCCCATACCTACTATGCCACCACAACATACATGAAGATCAGCTTCTCGAACTCGGTCTAATGTATCAAGTCTGTCTTGATATACGCGCGTTGAAATTACGTCGCCATAAAATTCAGGTGCTGTATCTAAATTATGGTTGTAATAATCAAGTCCTGCTTCTTTTAACATGTTGGCTTGCCCATCCTTTAACATGCCGAGAGTTGCGCAAGTTTCAAGTCCCATTTTTTTAACTTCTTGAATCATTTCTAACACGGGCTTTAAATCCTTATCCTTAGGGCTTCTCCAAGCAGCGCCCATACAAAAACGACTGGCGCCAGCTTCCTTTGCAGCCTTCGCAGCTTTAAGTACCTCATCAATCGGCATCATGGCTTCATTTTCTACATTGGTTTCATAGCGGGCAGATTGAGGGCAATAACCACAGTCTTCTGAACATCCTCCTGTCTTAATAGACAAGAGCGTGCTTACTTGAACTTTATTAGCATCAAAATTTTCACGATGAATAGTTTGAGCCTTAAACATAAGGTCACTAAAAGGTAGTGCATATAAAGCTTCAATTTCAGCAACTGACCAGCGGTCTTTTGGGGATTTTTTTTGTTCTTTAGGGGATTTTCGTTCGAATTGAATGGGTTGCTGACTTATATTAGGCTGCGATTCAATCATGATAAATCCCTATCTATATGATTTAATTATTAAAATAGTCTTAAAAAGCAATTGTTAAGTTATTTTACTATAATTTGTTACAATTGTATAAAAATTAATCAGTTGTTATATTTTATGTTTTCTATCGCCCTTTTTGAACCTGAAATTCCGCCCAACACTGGCAATATTATTAGGCTTTGTGCCAATACAGGTACACAACTTCACTTAATTGAACCTTTAGGTTTTAGTTTGGATGATAAACAGCTTGTGCGTGCAGGGCTTGATTATCATGAATATGCATCAGTTAAAACTTATCCAGATTTTTCAACATTCGAGTCACGTCATGGCGACGCTCGAATATTTGCTGTCACAACCAAAGGGGATATGTCCTACCATGAAGTTGCATATCAAAAAGGGGATATCTTCTTATTTGGACCTGAAACGCGAGGATTGCCTGAATCGATTCGCAATCAATTTGATGAAAATAAAAAAATAAGAATCCCTATGAGGGAAAATAGTAGGAGCTTAAATTTATCGAATGCAGCCGCAATTCTTTTGTATGAAGCTTGGCGGCAAAATGGATTTACAGGTGGAGCTTAGGACTTAATGTATTTCTGACTTTTGCTCGCGACCTAATAAATCGATCACAGCTTCTTTAGGTGATTTACCAAAACTTAATACTTGATTTACTTCATGCGTAATAGGCATAGATACATGAAGCGCTTTTGCTCGATTCACAACCTCTTTGGCTGTATAGACACCCTCAGCAACATGGCCTAACCCCTTCAAAACTTCATCAATCGTTTGCCCTTTAGCAAGCCTTAAACCAACTTCACGATTTCTTGAATAATCTCCGGTACAGGTTAAAATTAAATCACCAGCGCCTGTAAGCCCCATGAAAGTATCTTTTTGACCACCCAAACTCATACCAAAACGTGTAATCTCAGCTAAGCCTCGCGTAATTAAAGCAGCTCTCGCGTTATTTCCAAATCCCATGCCGTCTGAAATACCTGCAGCAATAGCAATTACATTTTTAAGTGCGCCTCCGACAGACACGCCAATCACATCCTGACTTGTATAAACGCGTAAGTTATTTCCATGAATAATAGAAGCTAAGGTTTGTGTAAATGCTTCGTCGGTTGCTGCTAGGGTTAGTGCAGTAGGCAGAGATCTTACGAGCTCAGCTGCAAAACTAGGGCCTGATAAAGCGCCCCAATGCTGTCCTGTTTTGTTAGGGTCGCCTAATTCTTCCATGGCAACTTCGTGCGGTAATTTTGCTGTCCCTGCTTCTAATCCCTTATTAGCCCATATAACCGGCGCTTTATGATTTAAAGATTTAATCTCTTTTAAAATAGCTCTAAAACCGGAAGTAGGTACGACCGACAAAATAAGTTCGGCATCATGAATTGCTTCGCTCAAATTATCTTCGAGCATCAATTGATCATTAAAAGGAAAGTCGCCTAGATAAAGTGGGTTTGATCTTGCTTTACGCATGCCAGAGACATGGCCTGCATTTCTAGCCCATAAAGTTACGCGATGCTTTTGGCTGATTTGCATTGCTAAAGCTGTACCCCATGCGCCCGCACCTAAGACTGCAATTTTCAATTAATTAAATTCCCCATACTTGAGAGGTTTGAATGTACCCATCTAGATCTTGTTGATAGCGTACTTTAATCCAACCATTAGTAATGAGAGGATCTGAAAGTTCAATGACGACATCATTTTCAATGGTAGCTACAAGCGTTGATTTAGATTCAGGCTCTTTATATATATTTGCTTTATCTACTTTCACAATCACTGTTCTTTTGGATTGTAAATTTTTTGATTCTGCCCAACTTAAAGTGCCATAAGGATCTCTGACTTTAAGCCAGTCGCCAAGATTTACAATAATTTCTAAGGGATAGCCTTCTCCAACCAAATAAACTCTTTTAGTGGTTGCTGAGGGCGCTTCATAGAGAATGGTTTTAGCTGATATGACAGATCGAAATTCAGCATAAGCGGATTGTGATATAACACATACAATCCATATAAAAAAATAACGGAAGAAAAAGTTAGTTTTTTGTGCCAACCGCATTACCCGCTGCTTGCTGCTTTTGTTGCATATAGAGCATTTCAAAATTAATTGGATTTAAGAGAACAGGCGCAAAACCTGCTTTAATCACTAAATCTGAAATAGCTTCGCGTGCATATGGGAATAAAATATTAGGGCAGGTAATCGCGATAATCATTTCAAGATTTTCTTCTGGAATGTTACGTAATGCGAAAATACCTGCTTGTGTCACCTCAATGAGAAAAGCTGTTTTATCAGCAATTTTTGATGTCACAGTAATTTTTAAAGCAACTTCAAAATAACCATCAGCCAAAGGCTTGCCTGAATTACCTAATTCAATAGCGATTTGAGGTGCTTCACGCTGAGTGAATATTTCTGGAGAATTAGGCACTTCAACTGAAACATCTTTAAGAAAAAGTTTTTCAATAGCAAACCCAGGTTGTGCGCTTCCGTTTGTTTGTGGATCAATTTTTACGCTTTTTTCTGCTTTAGTTGATTTAGGTGCTGCTTTCTTTTTTTCTGCCATGTTATTTTCCAGTCACGCGAGCTTTACGGCCGCTGTTATTTAATTAAACGAATACAGCATTCTATCTTTTTATCGAGAATATTTAAATAAAATAAGGGGAATCTTTCTAGGAAATCCCGAGAAGTGGATCAAGCTTACCTTCTAAGTCTAGCGCTCTTAAATCATCAAATCCACCGACATGGTAGTCACCGATATAAATTTGGGGCACTGTGCGACGTCCAGTTTTTTCAATCATCTCTTCTAAAATAGCCGAATCTCCGTCTACACGTATTTTTTTAATATCTGTAATCCCTTTTTTAGACAAAAGCTTTTCAGCATTTGAGCAATAAGGGCAATAAGCACTGGTATACATCTTGATTGATTTCATAGCGCAGTCACGTTAAGGAGTGTGAAATTTGATGACAAGCATTATAATTCATTAATCTTTAAGCAACATATACATGCCTTCTACTATGTTAAAAAAACCTGTGTTACTCATCATCTTGGATGGCTTTGGCCATAGAGAAGACGAAGACCATAATGCAATTAAAAATGCAAAAATGCCACACTGGGATGGTTTGTGGAATAAGTACGCACATAGTTTTATTAATGCTTCTGAGGAATTTGTAGGCTTACCTCAAGGACAGATGGGTAATTCAGAAGTAGGGCATTTAAATATAGGTGCTGGGCGCATTATTCAACAGGATCTTGAAAGAATTAATTCAAGCATCGCCTCAGGTGATTTTTTTAAAAATGCACTCCTTATCAATGCATTTAAATCTCTTAAAGAAAACGGCAAAGCCTTACATCTTTTAGGTCTTTTTTCCGATGGTGGTGTTCATAGTCATTTAGATCACTTCTATGCCATGTTAAAACTCGCGAAGCAATGTGATTTAAAAAATGTTTACGTTCATCCTTTCTTAGATGGTCGAGATACGCCACCTAAAAGCGCTTTGCAATATATCGAACAACTCAAATCTCATTTAAAAGAAATAGGTATTGGTAAAATTGCTTCTATATCAGGTCGTTACTATGCAATGGATCGCGATAAGCGCTGGCCTCGTATTGAGTTGGCTTATAACACATTAACCATGGGGTCTCCTATTCATGTCACAGATCCGATTGATGCGATTCACAAGGGATACCAAAGGGAAGAAACAGATGAGTTTATAAAACCCACATCTATTCATGATGAAAATCAAAAAGCCATCACTATCCAAGATGGTGACGCAGTTGTATTTATGAATTATCGATCTGATCGTGCACGACAAATTACAGATGCGCTTTTACAAGACAACTTTAATGCTTTTGAACGTCAAAAGAAAATTAACATCAGTCACTATTTCACGCTGACTCAGTATGATCAAAATGACAAAAAATCATCAGCTATTTTTAAACCGACATCGGTCAATAATTCGTTCGGTGAATACATCTCGAAATTGGGTTTAAAACAACTACGTATTGCAGAAACAGAAAAATATCCGCACGTCACATTCTTCTTTAATGGTGGCAATGAAACTGTATACGATGGCGAGGATCGCATTCTAGTTCCATCCCCTCAGGTTGCAACTTATGATCTAAAACCTGAAATGAGCGCATTTGAAGTTGCACAAAAACTTACCGACGCCATTCAAAGTAAAAAATATAATGCCATTATATGTAACTTTGCAAATGCTGATATGGTAGGTCACACGGGTAATCTTGACGCCGCGATTAAAGCAATGGAAGCACTTGATGCATGTATAGGTCAAGTGGTGAATGCGATGGAAACGATTGGTGGTGAAGTCATCATTACGGCAGATCATGGCAATGCAGAACTTATGGAGGATTATGAAAATAAACAAGTTCATACTCAACACACCACAAATGTGGTGCCTTTACTTTACATTGGCCGTAAAGCAACAATTAAGCCCCATGGAAAACTCTCTGATATTGCTCCTACCCTGCTTCATCTCATGGGGGAAAAACAACCATCCGAGATGACAGGACAAAATCTAATTCAATTGAATGATTAAAGTCAAAAATATCCCATTGAATTTTTTAATTCAATGCATCTTCATATTATTTTTATCTCATCCTGCTTTAGCTGCAACTAAAGCTGATTCCGCGAAAGAAAATTTAAATGCTGTGCATGAAAAAATTGACCAGCTTAAAAAAGAATTGAGTGGCACACAAAAAGCTCAGGAAGATGCAACTGATCAATTAAAAAAAAGCGAAAAACAAATTAGCGATACGAATCGTTCACTGTATGAAATATCAGTTCAACAAAAGAAAAACTATACCAAACTTCAAGAACTCAAAGCACAATCCGATACAGTAGAGTCTCAAGTTGATCTCCAGAGAAAAATGTTGGGGCAACAAATCTACCAACAATATCTCCATGGCGATCCTGGTTATTTACAAATGATTATCCAATCTGAAAATCCGAGTGTTGTCGCAAGGAATATTCAATATTATTCTTATGTGGCAAAAGCTCGCGCTAAAAGCATTTATCAAATGCAAGGCAATTTAAAAAAGATTGAAGCCTATAGTCTGGAAACTGCTTCGAAATTAAAAGAAATTGCGAGTTTAAAACAAAAAGAAGAGATAAAGCGAACAGAGCTCGAATCACAAAAGAAAGATCGTGCCAAACTCATTGCAAGTTTATCTTCTAAGATTAATCAGCAGCGCAATGAAATTCAAAAATTAATGCGAGATGAAAAAAGATTGACTGATCTCGTTGATCGTTTGGCAAGATTACCTTCAGCGCCTATCCGTTCAAAACGTGAAGAAAAAGCATCTTCGAAAACACCTATTGTGCGTAATGAAACTATTCCTACAGAAACATTTGCAGGTCAAAAATTTGAATCGCTTCGAGGTAAATTAAGTTTGCCTGTAAAAGGAGATGTCATTAATCGATTTGGTTCTCCACGAGAAGATACCGGCTTGTCTTGGAAAGGTTTATTTATTAAATCTAATGAAGGCAATGAAGTAAAATCGATTGCAACAGGTCGTGTGGTTTTTGCTGACTGGCTTCGTGGCTTTGGCAATCTTATTATTGTGGATCATGGAGAAGGTTATATGAGCCTTTATGGCAACAATCAATCTACACTTAAAAAGACAGGGGAGATTGTGCGTGGAGGTGATGTAATCGCCTTAGTAGGTAATACAGGGGGCAATGAATCGAATGGACTTTATTTTGAATTAAGAAAGCTCAGCAAACCTTTTGATCCTCTTGCGTGGACTTCAATTAAATAAATTATTCACCAATTACATGCATCAAGATACGTCGATCATGTGACTGATAGCGATGTTCATATAAAAAAATACCTTGCCATTGGCCTAAAGCAACTTTACCTTGCTTAATCGGTATAGAGAGACTTGTTTGTGTTAATGCAGTTCTAATATGCGCCGGCATATCATCTTTACCTTCAGCTGTATGGATAAACAAAGGATCTCCATCAGGAACTAAGCGTTCAAAAAAACTTTCTAGATCAACTAAAACATCGGGGTCGTAATTCTCATTTATAAGCAGACTCGCAGAAGTATGTTGAACATAAAGCGATAATAAACCCTCTTTAAAGTCAGATTCATTTACCCAATCCAAAACTTTTTGGGTGACATCGTAAAAATGGCGACCCGAAGTTCGGATCGCCAATGTTTGACTAGCTTGTTTCATCAATTAAGGCTTTGCTTAAACTTTAGTAAATTTAAGTTTACCTGAAACACTATCAATCTTAATGGTATCTTTTGCCATAAAATGGCCTGCTAAAATTTCTTTAGCGAGTGGATTTTCAATTTCAGATTGAATCGCTCTTTTCAATGGTCTTGCACCATAAACTGGATCAAAACCTTCTTTTGAAATTTCTTCTAAAGCAGCATCCGTAATGTCTACTTTCATTTCAAGTTGCGCCAACCGGTCTTTTAAGTACTGCAATTGAATCGCTGCAATCGATTTCACATGATTATCACCTAACGCATGGAAAACAACTACTTCATCAATACGATTAATAAACTCTGGACGGAAATGATTTTTAACTTCGCCCATTACTGCTAATTTAATCACTTGATAGTCATCACCCGACATCGACTGGATCATATTAGAAGCTAAGTTAGATGTCATAATAATCACGGTATTTTTAAAATCTACAGTGCGCCCTTGTCCGTCTGTTAAGCGCCCATCATCTAATACTTGAAGAAGTACGTTAAACACGTCTGGATGTGCTTTTTCTACCTCATCCAATAAAACAACACTATAAGGTTTTCGTCGGACAGCCTCAGTAAGGTATCCCCCTTCTTCATAGCCCACATACCCTGGCGGCGCACCAATCAAACGCGCTACAGAATGCTTCTCCATAAACTCACTCATATCAATTCTGATTAAATGATCTGGTGAATCAAATAAAAAGTTGGCTAATGACTTACAAAGTTCCGTTTTACCTACGCCTGTGGGCCCTAAGAATAGAAAAGAACCGTAAGGTCGATTAGGGTCGCTTAGGCCTGATCGTGATCGACGGATTGCATCCGACACCACTCGTACAGCCTCATCTTGTCCTACGACACGCTCATGGAGTTTATCTTCCATTTTTAAAAGCTTATCGCGCTCACCTTGCATCATTTTTGAAACAGGAATACCTGTAGCACGGCTCACAACCTCTGCAATTTCATCGGCACCTACTTCAGTACGCAACATACGATTTGCTTGTGGTTTAGCCGTCTCAGCTTTGGTCGCTTGTTTAAGTTGTGTTTCTAATTCAGGCAATTTTCCATATTGCAACTCAGAGACTTTTTGCCATTCGCCTTTTCGTGTTGCCTCTTCAATTTTCAAACGTATTTGTTCAATTTCTTCTTTAATATGTTTTGAGCCCTGAAGTTGTGCTTTTTCTGATTTCCAAACTTCTTCTAAATTACTAAATTCTTTTTCAAGCTTCTTAATTTCATCTTCAATTAAGTCAAAACGTTTTTTAGACGCTTCATCTTTTTCACGACGCATTGCTTCACGCTCAATTTTTAATTGAATAAGTCGACGCTCTAATTTATCTAAAACTTCTGGTTTAGAATCAATCTCCATCTTGATACGGGATGCAGCCTCATCAATTAAGTCGATAGCTTTATCAGGTAAGAATCGATCCGTAATATATCGATGTGATAATTCCGCCGCAGCTACAATCGCAGGATCAGTGATTTCTACATTGTGATGAAGCTCGTATTTCTCTTGAAGCCCACGAAGGATCGCAATAGTAGCCTCCACTGAAGGTTCATCTACGAGCACTTTTTGGAATCGTCTTTCTAATGCAGCATCTTTCTCAATATATTTTCGATATTCATCTAGAGTCGTAGCGCCTACACAATGAAGTTCGCCACGTGCTAATGCAGGTTTTAACATATTGCCTGCATCCATAGCGCCTTCAGTCTTACCAGCGCCTACCATCGTATGGATCTCATCGATAAAAACTATCGTTTGACCTTCATCCAACGCAATTTCTTTTAAGACAGCTTTTAAGCGCTCCTCAAAGTCTCCGCGGTACTTTGCGCCAGCTAATAAAGCTGCCATATCTAACGACAATACTCGTTTATTTTTTAATGAGTCAGGGACTTCACCATTCACGATGCGTTGCGCCAAGCCCTCGACAATCGCTGTTTTACCCACACCAGGCTCACCAATTAACACAGGATTATTTTTCGTACGTCGTTGTAAAACTTGAATAGTGCGACGTATTTCGTCATCACGGCCAATGACTGGATCAAGCTTACCGATGCGTGCTCGTTCTGTTAAATCAATTGTATATTTCTTTAAGGCTTCTCTTTGACCATCTGCATCTTGAGAATTTATTTTGTCATTACCTCTTACAGATTGAACAGCTTTTTCTAATGCCGCTTTAGTTAAACCATGTTGTTTTAATAATTTAGCCACATCACTTTTATCATCAGCTAATGCTAATAAAAACATCTCGCTTGAGATATAAGCATCACCTAATTTTTGTGAATTCTTTTCGGTTAAATTTAAAAGATTATTTAAATCTCTAGATATTGAAATTTCACCTTGATTACCCTCAGCTTTAGGTAACTTATCAATAGATGACTTTAGCGACACTTTAAGAGGTGCTAAATTAACACCTGCATAAGATAAAAGTGAGGCTGTACTTCCATCACCTTGGTCAAGCAATGCTTGAACCAAATGAGCTGGCTCAATATTTGGATTGTCATTTGCATTTGCAAGACTCTGCGCATCAGCAAATGCTTGCTGAAACTTTGTGGTCAATTTATCAAAACGCATGTTAATTCCTCATAAATTAGTCTAATACTTGTTATGTGGGGATGAATTAATAAATTTCAATTCAATTAAGAAAATAAATTAAAATATTAAATTTACGATACGAGTTTGATATTTATGCTAAAAATTCTGTTATGCCTATTAATGTTAATTAACTCCAATAAAGGCTTCAGCAAAACTCTAGAAGAGGGAAAGTTGGCACCTTCTTTTGAAACTATAACGATTAAAGGTGAAAAATTAAACTTAGCAGAGCAGGCAGGTAAAACCGTCATTATTCATTATTGGGCTACTTGGTGCCCTACATGTCGCGAGGAAATTCCGATTTTTAATACTTATTTCAAGAAACATCAAAAAGATAATCTTGTGATGATACTCGTCAGCATAGATGATGCAAGTGACTTATCTAAAGTGAAAGAAATGACAAAGTCTTATGAATTTCCAATTGCTATGGATCAAGACACAGACGCAAAAGGTTATGGTCGTATTTGGCGTATACCTCTTACATTTATCATCGATAAAAAAGGTATTTTAAGAAAAAATGCTTGGTTCGATGACGGCAACATTAACGAAGCCGTCCTCGAAAAAAATATCACGCCCCTACTTCAGGACTGAATTTAGTCCTTTGCTGGAGTTTTTGAATCCGGAGAATCTTTCTTAGTATCTGGTGCCTGTTTATCTTTCTTATGATGTATTTTTGAATGATCCATTTTCGAATCCATCTTGCCATCTGCTGGCTTTGAATTATTGTCGTTAGCAGGCATAGGCATTTCTGCTGCATAAATACTTACTGATATTAAACTTAATATTACTAATAATTTTTTCATTATATTCCCCTTAATTTAGAAATTGTTAGAAGTTGTACCGAGCACCTAATGTACCAATCCAAGTTGGGGCTAATTGATTGCCATTTACATATTGATAAATTGGCACCTGAACATAGCCATACACTTTGAAGTTTTTGTCTATATTGACTGTTGCACCTGGGCTTAAATAAACAAGCGTACCTCCTGTATTACCAGGATCTGCACCAGCATCAGTTGAACCTTCATCACGTCCAGAATGCTTAATATTCACTTGAAAAGATGGCGTTATAAGATCGTAAGTCATATAACGAACACCAAAATTAAAACTTAGAGAATTTCCTGGTTTATACCCTTCTCTAAAGTTAGTTGGAATTTGTGCCATAGTTTGTGCGAAATAATCCCATTCTTTATTGATTGAGCCAAAATGATAAGCGCCAACTAATAAGTCTGTCGTGCCAGATCCTGGCTGAAGACCCCTATCCAGAGAGTCACCGCTATCAAAAGTCTTTTTATAATCGCCTGTCGGTAATTTCACGCCTAACTGGAGACCTAAGTTATATCCAGATATAAGATAACGTCCAATTACCTTAATATCTCCAATGCTTTTTGTATGTGAAGTATCATAGCCGTGCGTGCCGTCCGTACTAGGATAGCCGCCGTTGCTACCGTAGGTGCTATGTGAGCGATCTATATAAGGAATCTGAACATTAATACCCCAGTCTCGGCTTGGACTATAATCAATGCCTGCTGTTACATAATTGTTCTTTGTTTTGTTTTCTACCTCTGCTCCTTGATCGTTAACTGCTTCCTTTGAAGTTTTGCCGCTACCTGACCGATATTGATCTTGATTTAAGTAGTCATAACGTAAATCTAATCGAATACCTGGAGCACCTGAAATACCTTGCGCATCCCAATCAGTGCTTAGGCTACAACCACAACTTGCGCAAGCATACACATAAGTTGGAATAGATACGGCAATTAAAGAGCTAATAATTAATGATTTTTTTAATTTCATTTTTAATCCTTGGTTCAAAAAATTACTAAAAAAGATTAAATTCAATTACAGAATTTAATCGTGATAGAAAGTTAATTTTTAAACTAAAGGTGGAGCTTGCGGAGGGTGTGAAGACCTAAAGTAAGACTGTATTACTGGAGTTTCGTATTCTAGAAAAAATTTCGCGGGGTTTGAAATTAAAGCTAATCCCAATTGGATATTGCCTTCAGGTAAATAATTCTTATCTGAAGCTATCGAACAATAAGCACAATGCACCATATTAATATTTGTATGATTTTTTTCTGGGCCCTGATTTTGCGTCGAAATAAATTTAATACCTTGGGAGGTACAAATTCTCTCTAAGTTATGGAAATTATTCTTTGATTCAACTGCGTGTGAAATTAATGGCATAAAAGATGTCAAAAGCATTGCAAAAATTGCAACCCAACTTCCTATTTTTTTATACATATCTTTCATAGCACGAATATATCATAAAAAATTACTAATTTTCTGAAAAACGCTCTTCGAGCCACGGATCAGCATCATTATGATACCCACGAACCTCCCAAAAACCTGGTCTATCTTCTGCGTGTAATTCAATAGCTTTTAGCCACTTTGCACTTTTCCATGCATAGCGTTTAGGCACCACCAATCTAACTGGGCCTCCATGTTCATTCTCTAGAGGCTTATTAAAAACATGATGGGCCACAATCACATCATCATCTAACATCACTTCTAGTGGAATATTGGTTGTGTAATCATCATAACTATGCAGCGTCACATAATGTGCTTTATCTAATGGCTTAGCCAAGGCTAATATATCTCTTGCTAAAACACCCTCCCATGGCACATCTAACATTGACCAACGCGTGACACAATGAAAATCTGAAATATCTTTTGTTTGAGGAAGTTTTAACAAGGACGCCCAATCCAAATCAATCTCTTTTTCAACAAGGCCAAACACTTTTAATTTCCAATTACTTTCATCTACTTCAGGTCTAATTCCTAAATCAAGTATGGGAAATTTAGTAGTGAGTGTTTGTCCTGCAGGAATGCGATTGCTTAGATTGGGTTCGTTTCGTTTTAGGCCTTTTTTGGCGAGAGCGATTTTACCTTCTATCAGTTTTTTCCAGTCAGGCATGATTAACTCAGTAAAGGTTTTTTATTTTTGAATGCGTCATAGAGAATTAAAGCAACACCTACTGAAATAAAGCTGTCCGCTACATTAAAAGCTGGCCAGTAATAGGATTTATAGTGAACATAAATGAAATCAATCACAAAACCATAGTAGCTTCTATCACAAAGATTGCCGATCGCTCCACCAAGAATGAAAGCAAGTGCCAAGCACAATAATGGATGCTTTAATCGCTGATGTATTAATCGAATAATCATCATGATTGCAGCAAATGAAATACTCATAAAGAAATATCTCTGCCAACCAGAGGCGCCACTTAAAAAACTAAAGGCAGCGCCTGTATTTTGAAAATGCACAATATTAAGAAATGAAGTGATTACCCAAGCACCGCCTAAATCTAAATGATTAAACACCCATTTTTTGGATATGAAATCCAAAATAACGATCAACAATGCAATCAAAATATATTTACGCATGCGATCTTACTTCGCCTTTTTCAAAAAGATTACTAATGCAACGATTACAAATGGTTGAATGTTCACGATGTGATCCAACTTCTTCACGATAATGCCAGCATCGATCGCACTTTTTATTTTTGCTTGCAGTTACATCGATATGTAAATCACCTTGTCTTTCATGAAGTTTTGCATATGATGTAATCATCGCAAATTTGAGATCTTCGTGAAGTATTGATAGAGATTGATAGATATCACCTGATGCGTATATATCTATCTCGGCCTGGAGAGAAGAACCTACCAAACCTTTTTCACGTAATTCTTCAATTTTTTTATTGGCGATTGCACGGACATGAATAATATGTTCCCAAGCTAATAACTCTCTAGCATTCAATTCATGAGCTGGAATGTCATACCATGTATCCATAAATACCAATTCATCACTTTGAGGCATAAGAATTTGCCAAATTTCATCTGCGGTAAAACTTAAGACAGGCGCCATCAATCTCATCAAGGTATGTGTAATATGAAAAATTGCACTTTGCGCAGCTCGTCTTGCTTTTGAGTTTTCATTTGACGTATAAAGTCGATCTTTTAAGATATCAAGATAGAATCCACCTAAGTCTTCAGAACAAAAGCTTACAAATTTTTGCATGCCTAAATGAAATTCGTAAGACGAATAATCCTGCTTGATATGGTCTTGCAGTTGATGTGTTAAGAATAATGCGTAGCGATCGATTGATAGCCATTCTTTTACCGGAAGCAAATCTTTTTTAGCATCAAAGTCACCAAGGTTAGCCAATAAAAAGCGTAAGGTGTTTCGTATACGTCGATATCCTTCTGCAACACGCTTTAAAATTTCATCTGAAATAGTAAGTTCACCGGAGTAATCCGTTGAAGCTACCCAGAACCTTAAAATATCCGCGCCATATTGATCCATAACTTTTTGAGGCGCTACAACATTGCCTTTTGATTTACTCATCTTGTGTCCACTACCATCCACGACAAAGCCGTGCGTAAGAAGAGATTCATAAGGCGCTCTTCCGTCAATTGCACAACCTGTGAGCAAACTAGATTGGAACCAGCCTCGATGTTGATCTGAACCTTCTAAATAAAGATCGGCTGGATAAGACAAATCTTCACGTTTTTTTAATACGGATGCATGTGTCGTTCCAGAATCAAACCAAACGTCCAATGTGTCACTTATTTTTTTATATTGATTGGCATCCTCGCCAAGCAAGGTCTTTGCGTCTAAATTAAACCAAGCCTCAATACCTAATTTCTCAACCTCTTTAGCAACGAGCTCCGTTAATTCATTTGTTCGCGGATGTAACTCGTAAGTTTCCTTATGAACAAAAAACGGCATAGGAACGCCCCAATTTCTTTGACGCGAAACACACCAGTCAGGACGGTTCTTAATCATCGCCTCCAAGCGAGCTTTACCCCATACAGGATAAAAGGTTGTATGGCTGACAGCTTCGTTTGCTTTGTCACGCAATGTTTTTTTATTATTTTCCTGATTCATGCCGACAAACCATTGGCGTGTTGCTCTAAAAATCACTGGTGTTTTATGGCGCCAGCAATGTGGGTAACTATGTGATAATTTTTTCGAAGCAAATAAACATTGATTTGCACTTAATGTTTCAATAATTTTTTTATTGGCCTCCCAGATGCTTTCACCTGCAAATTGTTCTACAAAAGAATAAAATTTGCCTTCTTCATTCACTGGATTGTCTACAGGCAATTGATATCGCATACCGACTGCATAATCTTCTAAACCATGAGCGGGAGCTGTATGCACAAGGCCGGTGCCAGCATCTAGAGTGACATGATCACCACATATAATAGGCACATTCTTTTTATAAAATGGATGATTAAGTTTGAGGTGTTCTAGATCCTGGCCTTTACAAGAAGCTAATTTCTTAAAAGACTCAAAACCATAATACGCAATATTTTTGTCAGCCAAATCTTCAGCAAGTATGAGATTGCCTTTTTCAGTACTATATAAACCATAATTCAAATCTGGATGAACACATACCGCTTGATTTGCGGGGAGCGTCCAAGGTGTGGTTGTCCATATGACTGCAAACGTATCTTTTATTTCTTTAATATTAAATATATTTTTTAAAGATTCGCTATCTGTAACCTTAAAGCCTACATCAATTGTTGGAGAAGTTTTATCTTCATATTCAACTTCTGCCTCAGCTAATGCCGAACCACAATCAACACACCAATGCACTGGCTTACTTCCTTGGTAGAGGTAGCCATTTTGGTAAATGTGCCCGAGCGCTCTCATAATATCAGCCTCGGTTTCAAAACTCATAGTGAGGTATGGTTTATCCCAATCTCCTAATACACCTAAACGTATAAAATCATTTTTTTGTTTTTCAACTTGTGACGCTGCATATTCTCGACATAACTCTCTAAATTTTTTAGGGTCAATATTTTTACCGTGGAGTTTTTCAACAACAAGTTCGATTGGAAGGCCATGACAATCCCACCCTGGAATATAAGGCGCATCAAAGCCAGATAAAGTTTTCGACTTAACAATAATATCTTTTAAGATTTTATTTACAGCATGGCCGATATGAATATCACCGTTCGCATAAGGAGGGCCGTCATGCAGAATAAATTTTTTAGCACCTTTTCTTTTTTGTCTTATTTTTTGATAGAGCTTAAATTCTTGCCAGCGCTTAACCCAAAGAGGTTCTCGTTTAGCAAGATCACCACGCATAGGAAATGGCGTGTCTGGTAAATTTAATTGATATTTATTTTCTTCGGTCATATGTTCTATTTTTCAAAATAACGCGTTGCGTGAACTACATCTTTTTTAATTTGCTCAATGAGTGCATTAATATTCTCAAATTTCATTTCATCTCTAATTTTTTCTAAAAAAGTCACTTGAACATGTTGACCATAAATGTCTTCATTAAAATTAAGCAGATGAACTTCTAGTAACAATTTTGGGGTGCCTGAAATTGTAGGTCTGACTCCAAGATTAGCGACGCCATTTCTATTCCCTAATTTTACCGCATATACGCCAGTTAGCGCCGGCCTCAAGTGCTTCATGTGAATATTGGCAGTTGGAAAACCCATTTGTCTGCCACGCTTATCACCTTCAACCACTTTTCCACTGATCGTATAAGGCCTACCTAGAAACTGATTTACTTCTTCAATACGCCCCTCTTTAAGACCTTCTCTAATGTGAGTACTTGATACCCTTTTACCATTCAAATCAATTTCTGGAATTTCAAATAACTCAAATGCATTCTTTCTTAAATCTTCAATTCCTGCTTGTCGCTTAGCTCCGAAACGAAAATCATCACCCACAATCAATAATTCAGCTTTTAATTGCTCTGTTAATATTTGATGCATAAACGCTTCGCTAGAGATATTTGAAAACTTTTGATTAAAAGCACAAACAAAAACTTTTTCAATGCCATAGCTTAAAAAAAACTCTAACTTCTCTCTTAATGTTGTAAGCCGAGTAGGTGCATTTTCAGGTGTAAAAAATTCCTTAGGGTGCGGTTCGAAAGTCATCACTGCAGGGGTGAGTTTTCTTTTTTTGGATTTTGCAATTAATTTTTCGATAAGCGCTTGGTGGCCTATATGAACACCATCAAAATTACCAATAGTGAGGCCTATAGGCGTATTCGAACTCAATGGAAAATGTCTAAAGACTTGCATCGTGAAAAATTAAATAGCTCTTCGAATGAATGATTGAAGTCTTAATCCCATCATCCATAGCGCGCCAAAATAAACACTAGAACCAGCAAGAATAAGTATCACCAAATAAATTAATCTTTTCGAAATAGAATATTCAAGCCAAAGAGATGAGTCCCCTTTTAAGTAAAATAAAGTTAATCCCATCAAAGTTAATGCAACAAAAAGCTTTATTAAAAACTGAGTCCATCCTTCATGTGGCTTGTAATAATTTCCTTTTCTTAAATGGTAGTAGAGAAGACTTGCATTTAAACAAGCGCCTAAACCTATCGCAAGCGCTAAACCTGCGTGTTTAAATTGCCCAATAAATATCATGTTCATCAATTGTGTTGAAAATAAAGTAAAGAGTGCAATTTTGACCGGAGTTTTAATATTCTGTCTTGCATAGAATCCAGGTGCTAACACTTTAATCATAATCAAACCCATCAATCCGAAGCTGTATGCAATTGTGGCTTGTTGAGTCATTAAAACATCATGCATATTAAAAGCGCCATAATGAAATAATGTAGCAATTAAAGGAAGTGACAACACGGCAAGCGCAACAGCCGCTGGGGCCGCAAGAATGAATGTTAATCTTAAGCCCCAATCAAGTAAGCCCGAATATTCTTTTTGATCTTTACCTGAGTATGATTTTGAAAGGCTCGGAAGTAAAATTGTACCAAGTGCGACACCTAAAACGCCTGCTGGGAATTCCATCAATCGATCCGCGTAATAAAGCCATGAAACACTTCCAGTTTCAAGAAAGGATGCGAAGATAGTATTAATAAGTAAAGATAGTTGCGCGATAGACACACCAAAAATAGCAGGCCCCATAAGTTTGATGATTCGCCATACGCCTTCATCTTTAAGATCTAACTGATATTTGGGAATAAACCCTATCTCTTTTAAAAAAGGAATCTGGAAAACTAACTGAAGAACACCTCCAACAAATACAGCCCAAGCCAAAACTAAGATAGGTCTATCAAAATAGTCTGCAAAAAATAATGCCGCAAAAATAAAGGATAAATTAAGCCATACAGGTGTAAAAGCCGGCACTGAAAATTTGTTAAATGTATTAAGAATGCCTCCCGCCATCGACACCAAAGAAATAAAAAAGATATAAGGGAATGTAATTCTCAACAAATCAACGGTAAGCTGAAATTTTTCTGAGTGCTCAATAAAACCCGGCGCGCTAATATAGACAAGCCAAGGCGCTGCAAAAATACCTACACATGTAATAACAATAAGAAAAAGGCTCAATAGTGAGCACACATGATTAATCAAAAGGTGCGTGGCTTCATAACTTCGCTTATTTTTGTATTCAGCAAGAATTGGTACAAAGGCTTGAGAAAAAGCACCTTCAGCGGAAATACGTCTTAATAAATTGGGAATTTTAAAGGCTACAAAAAAGGCATCTGTCTCCATGCCTGCACCAAAAATTTTAGCGATTAAGCTATCCCTCACAAAACCTAAAATTCTTGATACGAAAGTCATGCTTCCGACGGTTGCGAGTGCTTTAAGAAGATTCATTGAATTTATCTATTTAAGTGTCACTAAATTAAAAAGATTTTAGCATGGAGGTCGTTTTATCAAGGTTTCCAAGAAAAATATTGATTAGCTTAGAATATCAAGGGGATATGGCTGAAATTTAGGCCTAAAATGAGCGTTTTATCTTGTATAAAACCTCAAATATCGCTAAAATTCTCGCCTTCGTAATAAAAGATATTAATTAAAGGATAAACATGGCAAATACCGCACAAGCTAGAAAACGTGCCCGCCAAGCAACGAAGCAACGAGCTCACAATGCAAGTTTGCGTTCAACTTTGCGTACTGCAATCAAAAAGATTTTAAAAGCAATTCAATCAGGCGATAAAGCGGCTGCAAAAACATCTTTCCAAGAAAATGTTTCAGTAATCGACCGTATAGCTGACAAAAAGATTATTCATAAGAACAAAGCGTCACGTCATAAACAACGCTTAAACGCAGCAATCAAATCAATGGCTTAATATCAAAGAGAGCTTCTCTCTTTGATCTAAGCAATTCCCAAAAACTTTCTTACTTCCATAGCCTTTTGAAAGGCTATTTCTAGTTTCTCATCTAGCACTGTAAAGTGGCCCATTTTGCGTCCTGGCCTTGCTTCGTGTTTTCCATAAAGATGCATTTTTAAGCCAGGCTCTTTAAAGGCTTTATCCCAGTCAGGCTCTTTTGTTTTGCTATTTGTCCAAACATCACCCAAAAGATTGACCATAACAGCAGATGAATGAAGTCTAGGGCTTCCGAGAGGAAGGCCTGTTAGCACCCTTACTTGCTGTTCAAACTGATTCGTCATATTAGCATCAATGGTGTAATGCCCAGAATTATGTGGTCTAGGAGCAATTTCATTTACAAACACTTTGCCTTCACTGATAAAAAATTCGACACCTAAAACACCAACATAATTAAGTGCTTCAGCTACGCGTTTTGCAAGTTGATCTACCAAATCATTGATCGCTTGAGTTGATCGTGCTGGCACAATAGATACATCTAGTATGCCATTCGTATGGATGTTCTCTGAAACATTAAATGTTTTGATATGGCCTTTTTGATCTCGGGCTAAAACCAAAGAAACTTCCATATCTAAAGGAAGCATTTTTTCTAAAACACATTCTTGTTTTGAGAATTTATGAAAAGCTTCTATAGCTTCTTTTTGAGAAGCGACTCTTGCCTGACCTTTGCCGTCATAACCAAACCGTGCAACTTTCAAAATCGCAGGGTAAATAGAAGAGGTCTCTGAAGGAATATCTTTATCTTCCCGAATAATTTCAAAAGGACCTACAGGGAGACCTGACTCTTTTAAGAAAGTTTTTTCTAGTACACGGTACTGAGCAATTCTGACTGATTCTGCGGATGGACTTACATATATTTTTTTTGATAAAAAATCCATGCTATCAGCAGATACATTTTCAAATTCTGTAGTTACAGCTTCACATGTATTTCTGATCTCTTCCAATGCTGAAGAATCATCAAAGGCTTTGCATAAATGAATATCTGCGATGGCTCCTGCAGGACTATTTGGATCGGGATCTAAAACAGTCACCTTATAGCCCATCTCATGAGCTGCAATGACAAAAAAGCGGCCCAATTGTCCTCCTCCAAGAATGCCAAGCATCGCTGAAGGTAAAAGCGGCTGATCTAAATGATTCAAGGCTTCTCCGATAAATTCATATCAATCACTTTTTTTGCTTGCTTCTCTCTAAAGATTTCAAGCTTTTTAGCTAACGCTTTATTTTCATGCGCCAAAATAGACACTGCAAAAAGTCCTGCATTTGCAGCACCCGCTTCTCCAATAGCAAAAGTTGCTACAGGAATACCTCTTGGCATTTGAACAATAGATAATAAAGAGTCTTGACCTTGAAGATGTTTAGAAGGAATAGGTACGCCCAATACAGGTAATGTTGTTTTAGAAGCAACCATGCCTGGCAGATGTGCAGCGCCTCCAGCGCCTGCAATAATAATTTGATACCCTTCTTTTGCAGCATGTTCGGCAAATTTAAACATGAGGTCTGGAGTTCTATGGGCCGAAATGACTTGAGCTTCATAGGGCACTTCAAAATCTGCAAGCATTTGTGCTGCAAACTTCATGACTGGCCAATCACTATCTGATCCCATGATGATGGCTACAAGTTTTTTATTTTCTGCCATATAAAACTCCCTTTAAAAATCTTAAAGTAAAATTAAATTATCTCGATGAATCAAAGAAGGCTGATCAATGTAGCCTAATAAATTTTCTATTGAATTAGTGGACTTGCCCATAATTTTTTTTGTTTCAATTGCATTGTAATTAATAAGTCCGCGTGCGATTTCGCGTCCTTCTGTATCCAAACAAAGGACCGCTTCGCCTCGATCAAAATCTCCTTCGACTTTAGTTACACCGATAGGGAGCAAACTCTTTCCTTCTTTTTTAAGCGCTTCAACAGCGCCATCATCCAATACTAATTTACCTCTCAATTGTAAATGATCGGCGAGCCATTGTTTTCTTGCTGCAACTTTTAATTGTTTGCTTTCTAAATGAGTGCCTATCATCTCGCCTTGGCTTAATCGAATCAAAACATTCTCTTCTTTGCCTGATGCAATAATTGTATGAGCACCACTTCTAGATGCGCGTTTAGCTGCCAAAACTTTTGTCAGCATACCACCTGTTCCTATTGAAGAGCCTGCGCCTCCGGCCATAGATTCAAGAGATAAGTCTCCTGCAACGCCATGGTGAATAAGCTTAGCTTCCTTATTTTTTCTAGGGTCTTCAGAAAATAATCCTGGTTGATCAGTCAAAATAACCAAAAGATCCGCCTCAATCAAATTAGCAACTAATGATGCCAATGTATCATTATCACCAAAACGAATTTCATCTGTAACGACCGTATCGTTTTCATTAATAATTGGAATTACTTTAAGCTCTAAAAGAGTATTTAATGTAGAGCGCGCATTAAGATATCTTTTTCGATCCGCAAGGTCGTCATGCGTCAATAAAATTTGTGCGGCTTTTAATGCGTGTTGTGAAAAATTCTTTTCATAAATTTGTACTAGGCCCATTTGACCTATAGCAGCGGCCGCTTGTAATTCATTAATCAAAGTAGGTCTGGCTTTCCAGCCTAATCTTTGCATGCCTTCAGCTACAGCACCACTCGTCACCAAAACAATCTCTTTGCCTGATTTAACGAGATGAGCAATCTGCTCTACCCATGAAGCAATAGCTTTTTGATCTAACCCTTCACCATGATTGGTGACCAGGCTGGAACCCACTTTAATAATAATGCGTTGACTATTCGTTAATAACGATTTCATTTTGAATTTTTTTATTTTCTTCTATAAAAGTCATGATGTCATAAGTAAGCTCTTTACAGCCAACCCCTTTAATTGCGGAGATTGAATATACAGGACCCGTCCAACCAAAAGATTTTATAAATGTTTTTACTTTATCTGCAACGTCTTCCACCATGTCAATTTTATTTAATATTAACCAACGTGGTTTTTGGTATAAGAGTTCATCATATTTCTTTAGCTCATTCACGATAGCTCGTGCTTCATCTACTGGATTGATTGCAGGATCAAAGGGTGCAATGTCGACTAAATGTAAGAGTAATGTAGTTCTCGCAAGATGTCTTAAAAATTGATGTCCTAATCCAGCTCCTTCTGATGCGCCTTCAATCAAGCCTGGAATATCAGCAATCACAAAACTCTGATTCTCTCCAACCCTTACCACGCCTAAATTAGGATGTAATGTCGTAAAAGGATAGTCTGCTACTTTTGGTTTTGCAGCTGATACAGATCTTATAAAAGTAGATTTGCCTGCATTTGGCATACCTAAAAGTCCAACATCAGCCAATACTTTAAGCTCAAGGTAAAGTTCAAATTCTTCCCCGGGCTCACCTTTAGTGCATTGTCGTGGGGCTCGATTAATACTCGACTTAAAATGAATATTACCCAACCCGCCTTTACCGCCTTTAGCTAAAAGCGCCCTATCTCCATGTTGACTTAAATCAGCATAAGACTCTCCGGTCGCTTTATCTGAAATAACTGTGCCTACTGGTACTTTTAATATTAAATCTTCACCTTTAGCTCCATAACATTCAGCACTTCTTCCGTTTTCACCTCTTTGCGCTTTTAAGGTTCGCGTATAACGATAATCGACGAGTGTATTTAAATTTTGATCGGCTTCAAAAAATACAGAACCTCCCCGGCCGCCATCTCCACCGCTCGGACCTCCCATAGGCTCATATTTTTCACGACGAAATGTTGCAACGCCATTACCGCCATCGCCTGCGTAAATCTTAATGGTTGCTTCGTCTATAAATTTCATATATCAATTTACCAAATAAAAAAGCCCTATCAACTGACAGGGCTTTATAGAGTCTTAGAGTTGCTTAGACTGGAACAATATTAACGGTTTTACGTTTTAATGCGCCTTTGATGGTAAAGGTTACCTTACCGTCAGCCTTTGCAAAAAGAGTATGATCTTTGCCCATACCTACATTTACGCCCGGGTGCATCTTGGTGCCGCGTTGGCGAACAATAATGCTACCAGCTGAAACAACTTGCTCACCGAAAGCCTTTACGCCTAAACGTTTGGCTTGGGAGTCACGACCGTTTCTTGAACTTCCGCCTGCTTTTTTATGTGCCATGATTAATCCTTAAATTATTTAGCTGATATTTTATCGATTTGAATCTCAGTAAAGCTTTGTCTGTGACCTTGAGATTTACGGTAGTGTTTTCTACGACGCATTTTAAAAATTCGCACTTTATCATGGCGTCCGTGGCTTACTACGGTTGCTGTAACGCTAGCACCTCTTACAATAGGCGATCCTATAGTTACATTATCACCGTCAACGACTGTCAAAATTTGATCTAGAACGACATTCGCGCCTACATCGCCTGCTATTTTTTCAATCTTAAGCTTATCGCCTTGGTTTACGCGATATTGCTTACCACCTGTTTTGATTACTGCGTACATGATAAAACCTCAAACTTTAACAACTTTAAAAGAATCGCGAATTATACTTAAATTAGGCCTGTTAAGCAAATTCTTCAAGGCTAAAGATGAAGGTTTTTTGTCTATAAAGCTCATGCGGAGGGCTATGTTAAAATAAGTCTTTAACAACCCTTAAGCCTTGTTTTTGTGACCCTTAGCACCATTTTATCCCCAATTAAAAGCGATTTACTGGCCGTAAACGATGTTATTCGCGCTTCCCTTCACTCTGAAGTGCCTCTCGTAAACCAAGTCGCAGGCCATATTATCCAAGGTGGTGGCAAACGCTTAAGGCCTAGCACCCTTCTTTTGGTAGGTGGTCTATTTGGCCCTATTCGAAAAGAGCACCATGAATTAGCCGCTGTCATTGAATTTATTCATACCGCAACTCTTCTTCACGATGATGTAGTAGACCAATCTACAAAACGTAGAAATCACAAAACAGCGAATACCATTTTTGGAAATGCTGCGAGCGTTTTGGTGGGTGATTTTATCTACTCTAGAGCGTTTCAAATGATGGTGAAAATAAATCATATGAAGGTTATGGAGGTTTTGGCAAATACAACAAACACAATTGCAGAAGGTGAAGTTTTGCAGCTTTTAAATATCCATAACGCTTCTATTGAAGATGAGGATTATTTAAAGGTTGTTTACTACAAAACTGCCAAATTATTTGAATCTGCTGCCGAACTCGGTGCGATTATAGGTGGCGCTCATGATAATGACATTAAAGCTCTTGCTCAGTTTGGAAAGCATATGGGTATTGCTTTTCAATTGATTGATGATGTTCTTGATTTGTCAGGCAATCCCGAAGAAATAGGAAAAAATCTAGGTGATGATTTAGCTGAAGGCAAACCTACATTACCCCTCCTATACGCCATGAAAAAAGGGAGCGCTCAGCAAAAAAATATTATCAGGGCGGCCATTGAAAATGGCGGCTTAACAGAATTAGAGAGCGTTTTAAATGCTGTTAAAGAAACCAAAGCATTAGAATATGTGAGACAACTGGCAAAAGAAGAGATAGAAAAAGGCGAAAAACTAATTCAACACATTACATCTTCAGTTTATAAAGATGCACTTTTAGCACTCACTCAATTTGTAACATCGAGAGATTACTAATTTAAAGTAATAGGGTCGCCATTATCCGCACGGTAATAACTTAGATGCGCACACTTATTTGTCCCTGAGGTGATAGACCCATCAAAAATTGATTTACCGTTAAGATCCACTTGCGCATAACCATTGTTAAACAAAGTCACTTCCGCTTCTTTTTTTCCTTGTCGCAACAAGAAACTCATAGAGTGGTCATATTCGGATTCGGAGTACACTTGCCAATTATTACCGCCCGCGAGCTGTGAAAGCCAATTAGGTAGATCAACTTCTACTCTACAAATTACTAAATCACCCCAAGCAGACTGATCTTCTGCGGAAGTTAAGTTGTTTGATATATTTTGTAATTCACTCATAAGTCATAGTTTAAATCATTCATGATCTATTAATGGTGATTAATTCTATAATTTCAAGTAAATTTATTCATAATGTTTAAAAAAGTTTAAGGTAAATAATGTTTATTATCGGGATGACTGGTGGCATTGGATCGGGCAAAAGTGAAGCGCTAAAAATATTTGAATCTTTAAATATTAAAGTCATTGATCTCGATAAAATTTCAAAAGAAATTACAGAGACAAATCATCAGGCTATAGAAGAGATTAAATCAGCCTTTGGAAATGTATTCGATAAAGACAATCGATTGGATCGAAAAAAATTAAGAGAACTTATTTTTTCAGATAAAAATCAAAAAGTACATCTTGAGAAAATTCTTCATCCAAAAATTCTTGAAGAAGTAAAGAAAAAATTAAATGCTCTATCTGATGAGTCTTATGTGGTGATAGATATTCCTTTGTTATTTGAAACAAAGCAATACACAAGCCTCATTTCAAGATCGCTTGTCATTGATTGCGAAGTGAATGATCAGATTGAACGTGTTAAAAAAAGAGATGGTATCGATACTTCAATTATTCAATCGATCATGGATCAACAAATTGATCGTAGGTCCCGTATCGAAAAAGGTGATGATATCGTCCTCAATGATGGCTCAATAGAAAAGCTTACGGAATCGATTAAAGCATTACATAAAAAATATTTAAATTTAGTTGCTGTTAAATAAAATCAATCCGATAATGCCCATATGATCACATTTGAATTTCCGCTTAATGAACGCATTCGAAGATTACTTCGTATTGAAGAAATCTATCAAAAATTTGAACACCAATTAAAAAATACGCATGACTATTTTGAGTTTGGTTGTTTCAATACACTTTTTGAAATAGTGCAACTTGTATCCAGGTCCGATTTAAAAATTGACTTTCTTCAAGAGCTTGAAAGGCAAGAAAAGAAGCAATCAGCTCTCTTAGATCATCAAGGATTAAAAGAAGGCCAGCTTGATCCAAAAGAAATCATTCCAATGATACAAGTCGCTCGTAAAAAATTAGAAAATATAGATGTAAAACCTGGCTTTAATTTTAATAACAACTTATTTTTAGAAGAAGTAAAAAAAAGAATTAGCTCGCCAGGCGGCCTATTAGATGTTGATTTTCCAAATTTTCGTAACTGGGCAATTCACAAAACAAGAAAATCTAAACTAGAAGACTTTAAAGCTTGGGCGCAACCTCTCATGGTCTTCAAAGATGCGGCCTCTGTCATTTTATTAATATTGAGAAATCAATGTCACATAGAATCGATTAAAGCAAAAGAAGGGAAGCATCAGCAAACCATCGATCCCCTCAAAACATTTGACCTTATAAGGCTTGAGATTGAAAAAACCTTAAATATTTATCCTGAAATTAGCGCAAATAAATATACCGTCAATGTTTTCTTTAATCAACTTAACGAAGAATTAAAAAAAGAGCCTGTTAAATTAAATCTTGAATTTAAATACAGCATTTGTTGGTTATGAGCAAAAAGATTATTTTTGTAAATTGCCCCCAATGCAATCAGAGTATTGAGTATAGTTTCTCTAATGCATATAGGCCATTCTGCTCTGAACGATGCCGTATGATTGATTTGGGTCAATGGGCTAATGAAGGCTATAAAATTCCAATTGAAAACAATCCTGGAGATTTCAATGAAGACTCTATCTAAGAAAATTTTAAAATTCTTGCTTTTTTTTATTGCATTTCTAATCACGACAGAAATTTTTGCAGCGCCAGATATTAAAATTAATAATGCCTGGATTGCCTCTACTGAAGAAGGTGATGATATGAGCGTTGCTTATATGTCACTATTGAGCTCTGAAGATGTAATACTAACTTCAATTACCTCTCCGACCATCAAAACAATCGAAATGCATAATACGATTTTAGAAAAAGGTATTATGAAAATGCGCATGGCCCATGAAATTAAAATTGATCACGACAAAACTTTTGAATTTAAATCTGGTGGCAGTCACTTAATGCTTATGGATTTTAAAGGGCCCCTTAAAGCCGGTCAAAAAGTTAAAATTACACTGCATTTTAAAGACAAAAAAAATCAACCTTTTGATAAATCAATTAACGCTATTATTAAATAGCATTATTCCCAAATAGCTCTTTGCATTGCGATGCCATGTCCGCCATGGCGCCAAGATGTTGCAAGATTCTCTTGATTCAATCCACCTAAAGCATAAATTGGCATATCTAATTTATTTGCAAATTCACTAAAGAATTCCCAGCCTATCGGATCAGCGTGTGGGTGTGATTCAGTTTTTTGAACGGGGGAGAGAACAGCAAATGACATTTTTAAATCTTGTGCAATCATAAGCTCTTCTAGGTTATGACAAGACGTACCACATATTGAAAAATCTGGTCGATGTTTTAATTGAATCAACCTATGTGACGGATAATGAACACCGTCAGCTCCAATATCTAGAGCGAGCTTTTCATTTTCATTAATAAGAACTTTTGCTTCATAAGGCTTTGCTAAATCTAAAATTTTTTGGGCTATTTTTTTTACATCCTGATAAGGTAAATTTTTTTCTCTCACCTGTATCATTTTTAAGCCTTCTTCTAATTTAATTTTCAATCGCTCAAAAAATAATGTTTCGCCCATCTCTGTAATATTTGTAATGGCATAAACTGGAGGTAGTAAAATAGATTTCAGTACAAATAAATTGGTAGGTAATATTGGAGCGACTGTTACGTAAGATGGATTTTGCCAATCTAATAACTGATTCTCACATGGTGTGATTTCACCGGTCCAGTCAGTGACTTTGAAAAAATAAATGTAAACCTTTTTATCTGGATAGGTGTAGCTACGTTCAAACCATAATGTCGCATCATTTGCAGAGATATTAATTTCTTCTTGAAGTTCTCGTTGAAGTGCTTCAAAAGGCGATTCATTTACTTCAATCTTACCACCTGGAAATTCCCACCAACCACTCCATCCTCGTCCAGGAGGTCTTTGAGCCATCAGAAGAAATCCATCCTGTCTTTGGATAACAGCTGCTGCTGCGCGAACAGTATTCACAATCTAAGTGCGATAGTCAGCATTGATTTTTACATAGTCATATGAAAAATCACATGTCCATATCGTTGCCTTTGCATGACCTCGATTAAGAAGTATTCGCATACTTATTTCAGGATGCTTCATGACTTCCTGGCCTTGTGCCTCAGTATAAGAAGATGCACGACCGCCTCTTTCTGCTACCAAGACATTCCCTAAAAATAATTGTATTTTTGTAATATCAAGCGAGTCGATGCCCGCATAACCAATGGCGGCCAATATTCTTCCAAGGTTTGGATCGGATGCAAAGAAAGCTGTCTTAATTAAAGGTGAGTGCGCTATCGCAAAGCCTACTTTTCTACATTCAGCATCATCAAGGCCAGATTCAACCTGAATGGTGATAAATTTCGTAGCGCCTTCGCCATCTCTTACGATAGCCTGCGCTAATTCAATAGCAACTTCACGAATACCATCTTTAAGAACTTCATAACTTTTATCTTCTTGATTGATTTCAATATGTTCTGCTTTTCCTGTAGCAATCAGAATAAACGAATCATTAGTGGATGTATCTCCATCAACAGTGATGCAATTAAATGATTCCTCTGTCACTTCTTTAAGAAGTTTATCGAGCAAGATTTGATTGATAGAAGCATCAGTTGCAATAAATGAAAGCATAGTAGCCATATTTGGATGAATCATGCCAGAGCCTTTACTTACACCCGAAATAACAACTTCTTTATCTTGAATCTTTATTTTTCTCGACGCAGCCTTTGGCGCAATATCTGTAGTCATAATCGCTTCTGCTGCATCTATCCAATGAGATGGGTCTAAATTTTTTATTGTGTCAGGCAATCCGTTTTTGATTTTATCAATGGGTAGACTTTCTAAAATAACACCCGTAGAAAATGGTAAAACTTGTTCTGGTTTAATTGACAGAAGTTCGCTGACAGCCTTACATGTTTCTTTAGCCTTTAATATGCCGTCTTCACCCGTGCCAGCATTAGCACAGCCTGTATTCACAATGAGCGCGCGAATGCCAGATGTATTTTTTAAGTGTTCTTTACAGAGAAGTACGGGTGCTGCACAAAATGCATTTTGCGTAAAAACGCCAGAAACTTTTGAACCTTCGGCAATAGTCACTAATAGCAAATCCTTGCGATTAGGTTTTTTAATATGCGCTTTAGCAATACCAAGTGATATGCCTTTAATTGGAAAAATAGAATCGATGGTAAGTGCTTTAAGATTAACTGGCATAGCTTATTCTTTTCTCCAAATAGTCCCCTGGGGTGTATCTTCTAACACAACGCCATTTTCAAGCAATAAAGATCTAATGCGATCTGCTTCTTTAAAATCTTTACTGGCTTTTGCTTCATGTCTTTGAGAAATTAACGCATCAATATCAAGAGAGGTTTTTGTATCCCCTTTTAGAAAAGTTTCTGGGTCTCTTTCTAGAAAGCCAATTGTCTTTGCAAGACTTTTAAGTAAGTTAGCAAGTGGCGCAGATTTATTTTTATTAATTTCATTTGCTAATTCAAACAAAACGGAAATGGCTTCTGGGGTATTAAAATCATCATCCATAGCTTCTTTGAATTTATTTGCTAATGGATGACTCCAATCTACCTCAGCATGCTCGATGTTAAACCCCCTTAAACTTACATATAATCTTTGTAGTGCTAATTTTGCATCATCAAGATGAGCGTCTGAATAATTTAAAGGGCTTCGATAATGAGCTCTTAAAATAAAAAATCTAACCACCTCTGGATCAAATTTTTCAAGCACTGTCCGTATTGTGAAAAAATTTCCTAAAGACTTAGACATTTTTTCATCATCAACGCGAACAAAACCGTTATGCATCCAATAATTAGCCATCTTACAATCGTGTGCAGCTTCAGATTGAGCTATTTCATTTTCATGATGAGGAAATTGAAGGTCTTGCCCACCCCCGTGAATATCAAAATGATGGCCAAGATAATGAGAGCTCATAGCTGAACATTCGATATGCCAGCCTGGTCTTCCTTTGCCCCAGGGCGAATCCCAACTAGGCTCATTAGGTTTTGCAGATTTCCATAAAACGAAGTCCAATTCATCATGCTTATTTTGGTCAATATCAACCCTTTCACCTGCGCGCAAATCTTCGATTGATTTGCCTGATAATTTTCCATATTCATTAAAAGATCTTACTGAATAAAAAATATCTCCATTTTTAGCAAGGTAAGCATGTTGCTTTTCAATTAATTTTTGGATCATAGAAAGCATGTCTTCAATATGTTCGGTTGCTTTTGGCTCTACAGAAGGACTTATAACACCAAGGGCTTTAGCATCAGCATTCATCTCGTTTATATATCTTTGAGTTAGGCTTTGTATAGATTCATTGTTTTGAATCGATCGATTGATAATCTTGTCATCTATATCAGTAATATTTCTGATGTAATTAACGCTGTATCCTGAGAGATCAAACCAACGTCTTACCATGTCAAAAATAACCATCACACGTGCATGACCAATATGGCATAAGTCGTAGACCGTCATGCCACAAACGTACATATTTACTTGCCCTTTTTGGATAGGCTTAAAAGTCTCTTTATTTTTTGAAAGGGTGTTATAGATTTTAATCATTGCAAATAAGCCCGTAAGGCTAAGAAAAACAAGGAGATAGTGAAGGGCTTATTCATAAATAACATATAGATGATAAGGGTGCTATTTGGTAGAATTATGCTAAATTTATTAGGGTAAATCATACCATGCCTCAAAAAAACGAATGTTCTAATATTAAGAATTTAAAAGGTTTTTTACTGTTTATCCTTTTATCTATATCTACATTTTTTATCGCAAATGAAATTTACGCAGCTGACGACTTTAAATCAATCATGCAATTGATTGAAAAAGGCGAAAAAGAAAAAGCGGCTCAACAAATCGATCAATATCTCAAAACAAACCCGAATGATCCTCAGGTTATTTTTATTAAAGGGGTTGTAAATGCTGAGCTCGGAAAATATAACGAAGCTATACAAGCATTTACTTATCTCACCGAGAAACATCCAAGTTTGCCTGAACCATTTAATAACTTAGCAGTACTTTATGCTGAATTAGGCGACTATGACAAAGCCCAAAAGGCACTTGAATCAGCTATCAAAACTCATCCTAGCTATGCAACTGCACACGTTAACTTAGGCGATCTCTATACAAAACGTGCAACAGTCGCTTATAACAAAGCTTTGGAAATTGACAAAACAAATGTGCAAGCTAAAACAAAATTATCTCTTATTAAAAAACTCTTTAATGCAAATGATATTAAACCGCCGGTCACCCCGACTTCAACTCCAGTTCAAGTAGCGGCTAATAATGATGTCAATAAAAAGCCTGTAATAGCTCAATCAACCGCCGCAAATCCGACGCTACCAACTGCCGCTTCAGCTTCCAATACACAGCCGCCGAAAAATTTACCTCAGGAAACGCCTGCGGTTAAAAATAATGCGTCTAGTATCAGCGAATCAGAAATTAATACTTTCATTACAGAATGGGCTGAAGCTTGGTCCTCAAAAAATATTAATGGTTATTTAGCTAAATACTCTCCTAACTTCAAAACGCCTAATGGAGAAAGCTTTGTTGACTGGCAAGATTCAAGAAAAAATAGAATTTTAGGTAAAGATATAATTACTGTGGAAGTATCAGAACCAAAAATATCAAGAAAAGGCGATAGTTTTGCTCAAGTAACTTTTAAACAGAAATATACATCGAATAAATTAAGTCAGATATCAAGCAAAACTCTCATCTTAAGAAAAGATGGCGCAGCGTGGTTTATTGAGCAAGAGTATTCTGGCAAGCAATAATTGATGAAAACTTTCATCAACAATTTTCTAAAAAAAGAATTTCGCTTTTTTTTAATCTTAACGATTCTTTTTAATATTTCCCAAGCTTCAAGTGAAGAAGTATTCATTTCAAACAAAAATTTCAATACTGCTGACTTGAGATACGAAACACCGGAGAAGATGCTTGTAAAATCTTTAGTGGAAATTTCTGAAGGCAAAGTAGATATAGCGCTTCAAACCATCGATACTCTAATAAAACAAACACCGAATTTTAAATTAGCCTACCTTATTCAAGGTGATTTGCTTTTGGCTCATGCAAAACAAATTAATGGTATTGGTGACGAGTCTAAGGGTGAAAAAAAAGAAGAGATTGAAAACTTTAAAAATGAAGCAAAAGTCAGAATTGAGAGATACCTCAATAGCCTTAACCTTCAAAATGAACCAAAAATTTTTGCTCAGCTAAATGAAAAAGATAAATATCTTTTTTATGTCGATGCATCCAACTCTCGCCTTTATCTATACGAAAATATCACCGGGAAGCTTTCTTATAAAGACGATTATTATGTGTCTATAGGCAAGAATGGATTTGGCAAACAATACGAAGGCGATAAGAAGACACCAGTAGGCGTTTATTTTACGGGGAAGAAAATCAAAGAATCCTTATCTGATTTTTATGGGGATGCTGCCTACCCTTTAAGTTATCCAAATGAAATTGATAGAAAAAATAAACGAAATGGCTCAGGCATATGGCTTCACGGAACGCCAAAAACAACATACAACAGAGCGCCTCTAGCAAGTGATGGATGTATTGTATTAAGCAACCCTGATCTAATGAAGTTATCCCCTATTTTAGATGGCAATAGAATTCCTATCATCATTTCTTTTCGCTCACTAAAAGATTTGGAATCTACTAATAAAAATTTGGCTGAAAAAAAACTTTCACTTGCTAACGCTATAGAGACTTGGAGAAAAAATTGGGAAGACCAAGATACTGACAACTATCTAAAGTTTTACTCAAAAAACTTTTTCAGCGAAAAAGATAACTACGACACATGGGCCCAGAGAAAAAGAATCATCCAAGCTCAAAAACTTAAAGTTTCTGTTGGTTTATCTGAAATTTCATTTTTTGATTACCCAAATACAGAGAATGAAATAGTTTTAGTAGATTTTATACAGGACTATCAAAGCCCTACAATTAACAATAAAATGAATAAGAGACAGTATTGGATTAATGAAAATAACGAATGGAGAATTATGTATGAAGGCGGCGCTTAATTTAATCAAATTACTTTTTGTTTTTTTATTGTTTTCGCCATTAGCACATGCAGCTAATCCAATTGTTGAATTTGAAACCAATCAAGGTAATTTTAAAATTGAGCTTTATCCTGAGAAGGCACCAAAAACTGTCAGCAATTTTTTATACTATGTAGATAACGGTTTTTATAAAGAAACTATTTTTCATAGAGTCATTAGTAACTTTATGATTCAAGGCGGTGGATTCACCAGAGAGATGTCAGAAAAGAAGACACAGCCTGCAATTACTAATGAATCAAATAATGGGCTGGTAAATAGCGCAGGGACGGTTGCAATGGCTAGAACAAATGACCCTAATTCTGCAACGGCTCAATTTTTTATTAATCTTATCGACAATAATTTTTTAAACTATACAAGCCCTGAGCCAAGCTCCGTTGGTTATTGTGTTTTTGGCAAAATCATTGAAGGTATGAATGTAGTTCATAAAATTGGTCAATTACCTACAGGCAACTCAAGAGGTTTTTCGGATGTGCCTATTAGGCCTGTCATAATCATTAATGCAAAACATATCAATTAATATTTTAATAAAGGAATCTAAGTGATTACACTCTCAACTAATTTAGGCAATATTGTTTTAGAACTTGATGCTGAGAAAGCGCCTATTACCGTCGAAAACTTCTTAAGTTATGCAAAAAATGGTTATTACAATGGCACAATTTTTCATAGGGTCATTGACGGGTTTATGATTCAAGGTGGTGGATTTGATTCTTCAATGAAACAAAAGCCCACTGAAAAGCCTATTAAAAATGAAGCTAATAATGGCCTTAAAAATAATAAATACACTATTGCGATGGCAAGAACTTCTATCCCTGACTCAGCCACAAGCCAATTCTTCATTAATGTAAATAATAATGATTTTTTAAATTATCCAGGCCAAGATGGTTGGGGTTATTGTGTTTTTGGAAAGGTTACTGAAGGGACTGATGTAGTAGATAAAATTCAAAAAGTTGCCACAGGCAACTCAAGCGGCCATCAAGATGTCCCTCGTGAGGCTGTGACGATTCTTAATGTAACTATTGAGTAATATTGTCTAATCAAACTATATTTGTATCAGACATTCACTTGTGCGAAAGTCGTCCAAGTATTACTGATACTTTTATAAATTTTTTAAATAAAATAAATAATCAGGTCGACGCGCTTTATATACTTGGGGATCTTTTCGAGTATTGGATAGGTGACGACTCAAAGCAACACGAAAATGTAATTGAAGCCCTGAAAGAATTAACGGATCGACATATTCAAGTTTTTTTAATGCATGGTAACAGAGACTTTCTCATGGGATCAGGCTTTGAAAAAAAAACAGGTGCTGTTTTATTAAATGATCCGACGCTCATCGGAATTTATGGAAAGAAAGTGCTCTTAGGTCATGGAGATATCCTCTGTACTGATGATATCGAATATCAATCTTTCAGGGATAAAATTAGAAGTGAATCATGGAAAAATGAATTTCTAAAAAAATCTCTTTCTGAACGAGTTGCAATTGCTAATGAATTTAGAAAAGAAAGTGAATTAAATAAAAAAAATAAATCCCTGGAAATCATGGATGTGAATAAAGAGGAAGTAAATCGAACCCTCATTCAATTTAATTATCCAGATTTTTTTATTCACGGACATACGCATAGACCAAATTGTCATTCAATTACGCTTGATGGTCATCAAATGCAACGGATAGTTCTTGGTGACTGGTATGAGCAAGGAAGTTATTTGATTTTCAATGCACATGGCATTGAAACACATCAAGTTTAATTTTTAGAAAACTCTAAAGGTCTTCTTTTTTCTGCTACTTTATCTAATACGCCATTGATATATTTATATCCTTCAATTCCACCAAAAGTCTTAGCTAATTCAACACCTTCATTAATAGCTACTTTATATGGAATGGCTGCGTCATAAATGAGCTCATAAATTGAAATACATAAGATTGAATGCTCGATAGGACTTAATTTTTCAATAGGTCGATCAATGAAGCTTGAAATTTCAATATTTAATTGATCCATATTACTCATAACGCCATCAAAAAGATTCTGATAAAAGGTTTCATCTGCTTTTAAGTAGTCTGGGTCATCTTTAATATCTTTTTTAATTTGATTAATATCAAACTGATTTAAGATGCCTCGATAAATACTCTTCATCACAAGCTCTCTAGATTTACGTCTATTATTTATGAGCTTTTTTTTCTTTTTGATTGGCTGCGTTTCTAACATTAAACTGACTTTAATAAATGGATCATTTGTAAAGCGACTTGAGCAGCCTCTTTACCTTTGACTGAAGTCCGCTCCATAGCTTGCTCATCGTTTTCTGTAGTTAATATTGCATTAACAATTGGCATACTGAATTCTAATTGAACATCCATAATTGATTTTGCTGAGTGATTTGCCACAACTTCAAAATGAAAAGTCTCTCCTCTTATTACAGCGCCTAATGCAATCAGTGCATCAAATTTTTTTGATTGCGCCATCTTTTTAAGAGCTAAAGGACTTTCTAAGGCGCCAGGGACTTTTGCCAATATGATGTGATCATCTTTTACACCAAGATTAAGAAGTTCATGATGGCAGGCCTTAAGTAAAGCTTCGCCTACATGCGGATTGAATTCTGACATCACAATACCAATAGAGAATGATTCTCCATTTGATTTTTTTACAATCTCTCTCAATTTACAAGGTCCTATAAAATTACTTTTAAACAAAAAAGTAATTTTAACTTATATGAGAGCTATCTTTAGTTTTTATATGAATTAATGAAACAATATCCAGGCCTTTTGTATGGTACTCCATATCCCATAAGAGATAGGTATACCAACGGCTGACCAGGCAAGTAAAGTAATCAAAGGTGTTTTTTCGGCCTTTCCAATAACTTCTTTTGCTGAAATAAATTTCTCATGCGCTAATTTTTTTTCAGCTAGCAACTCTTTGTCAGTCATAAAGAATTTTTTAGCGACGGGTCTTACCATAAGATTTGCAATAAATCCGATAGCAAGCATCATTGCCAATATATAAAAGATAGGCGCATAAATTTCTGAAAAGGGGACTTGTGCTTCAACCCTCATATCGTGCATATAATTTACAATTACAGGGCCCAGGATCCCAGCAGTTGACCAAGCCGTTAAGATTCTCCCGTGAATTGCACCTACAAATTGAGTACCAAACATATCGGCCAAATAAGCCGGTATTGTTGCGAATCCTCCACCATACATAGAAGCAATAATACAAAAACATGCCGCAAAAAGCGCTAATGATTTTGATCCAGCCATATAGGATGCGGTGACATACATCAAAATACCAAGCGTAAAAAATACGATATAAGTTAGCTTTCTTCCTAACTTATCTGAAATACTGGCCCAGAAAAAACGCCCAAAAATATTAAATAAAGAAATTAAACCTACAAAGCCTGCACCAACAGCTGCTGCAAGCACTAATAAAGACTCATCTTTTTTAAGGTCTGCGAAGCCCAGATCTGCATGGCCAATTAAAGCGCCGCCAAACGTCTCTTGAAGCATAGGTGCCGCCGCTCCAATAATGCCAATACCCGCTGATACATTCATACAAAGCACTAACCATAAAAACCAAAATTGTGGTGTTTTATGAGCCTTATTTAAATGCACATGATTAACTGCAATCATATTGTTATTTTTGTTTTTAGGTGGATTCCATCCTGCTGGCTTCCAACCTGATGGAGGTACGCGATAGCCTAAAGAACCTGAAATCATAAAGAGACTATAAATAATGGCTAATACTACAAATGTTTGCCAAATGCCAGGTTGAATAATGCCGTTAGCTTCTGTGGAAAATTTTGTCATTAACATAGTGGCGAGCGGAGAACCAATCATAGCGCCTCCCCCAAAACCCATAATTGCCATGCCAGTTGCCATACCTCTTTTATCCGGAAACCATTTAATGAGCGTAGAGACGGGAGAAATGTATCCTAAGCCTAGGCCAATACCCCCAATCACACCACTTCCAAGCCACATCATCCAAAGTTGATGTGTGTAAATACCGAATGCAGAAAGTAACAATCCGCCGCACCAGCATAACGTAGATACAAGCCCTGCTTTCCTGGGGCCAGCTCGCTCTAGCCAGCTTCCCCAGAGGGCTGCCGAGCAGCCTAGAAGGACAAAAAATAAGGTATACATCCATCCTAAGTCAAATTGAGTCCAATTACAGTCGGTAGCTGTTAAGGCTCGAAGTGTTCCATGAAGCTTATCTGCAAAAGTTGCCGCTCCAGCAGCACATGCCGCCAAAGGCTTGCCATCGCTACCTGTTAATATATTGCCCAAAGGTTTCCAAAAGACACTAAATCCATAAGCCATACCAATTGAAAGGTGAATTGCTAATGCAGCAGGCGGAACCAACCAACGATTATAGGAAGCTTTAGCGGTGATATATTCTTTTGAAAAAAAATTAGACATACTCATTCTCCGAAAATCAATAATTCAATATTAAATTAATTTTAAAAAAATTACCTTATTCTTTATGAATTAGATAATGTCATTAAAATGTCATATTAATGTCATACGATCATAATCAATCTATTAATATTAAGAAACTATGAAAGCTAATATACTGATCGTTGAAGACGAAAGCCCTATTCTTGAGCTTTTAGCGCTTAATATTTCTCAAGCCGGATACAATCCATTAAGAGCTATAAGTGCTGAGCATGCAGAAAAACTAATTAGCGAAGCGCTCCCCGATATTATTTTGCTCGATTGGATGTTGCCCGGCATGTCGGGAATAGATTTTGCAAAGAAATTACGCGGCAATGCTTTAACAAAAGCAATCCCCATTATTATGTTAACGGCACGCAGTGATGAATTAGATAAAGTCAAAGGCTTAGAAGTTGGCGCTGATGACTATATTACAAAGCCTTTTAGTCCCCGTGAACTTAATGCTCGAATTAAAGCCGTCCTTAGAAGAAAGGCGCCTGAGCTCACCGAAGACCTTTTAACAATTAACGGTTTAGAATTAGATCCTGTATCTCATCGGGTAACAGGAAATAATAAGCCATTAGAAATGGGTCCAACAGAATTTAGACTGCTTCATTTTTTTATGAGCAATCCTGAAAGAGTTTATTCAAGAAGTCAGTTATTAGATAAAGTTTGGGGAAGTCAAATTTTCATTGAAGATCGAACAGTAGATGTTCATATCAGAAGATTAAGAAATATTCTTGCCAAATCTCAGCATGAAAATTTAATCCAAACCGTTCGTGGCTCAGGCTACAGACTCTCTACAAAATAGAATTTACCTAGATCACTTTCAAGCATTACTCGCTATAATACTCGTACGTTTTTAGCGAGAAAAACATTGCAAGATATCCGTTGGAATACTTTTTGGGTTTTATTACTTGTATCTTTTTTATCTCTTATTATTTGGGGATTTAAAAGCATAGAAGCTGCTTCATTCTTTTTCATCTCATGCCTGTTTCTTTATTTACTTTCTCATGTCTATTGGATTTATCGTCTAAACAAATGGCTAAAAAGTCCAAATTTATCAACCATTCCTAATGGATCAGGTGTTTGGGAAGAAATTTTTGCGACACTTTATCGAGAATACAGAAAACAAAAAAAGAGTAAATCTGAACTTACGACGACGCTAGGCAGATTTATGACAGCGGCGGAGGCTATTCCTGATGGCATTATTGCATTGAATCAGAATAATGAAATTGAATGGTGCAACAAACCTTCAGAAAAAATGCTTGGTATCCATTTAGCTAAAGATATCAATCAGCCTATTAATTACTTATTACGTGAAACAAGTTTTACTGAATACCTCAATGACAACAAATACGAGGGTACGCTTAAATTGATTTCATGGCGAAATACAGGCAGATCATTCGAAATACTCTTAGTTCCTTTTGGTGTAAGTCAAAAACTTCTTATCTGCAGAGACATTACACAAATTGAAAAAAATGATTCTATTAAACGTGATTTTATCGCAAATGTTTCACATGAGTTAAAAACACCGCTGACTGTGATCGTTGGATTCTTAGAAACACTTTCTGATATGAAAAATGAATTCAATACAAAAACACGCCCATATCTTCAAATGATGCTTGAGCAATCAGATCGAATGAAAAAATTAGTTGAAGACCTACTTCAACTTTCGTCTATAGAATCCAATGCGGCGCCTGCAGAGAAAAAAGAAATAGATATGACTCAGCTCTTTAAAAACTTAAAAAAAGATTCCGATTTAGTTTCTGGAAAATTGCATAAAATTAATATGTCCATTAATAAAAATATTGCTTTATTAGGATATGAAAAAGAAATTTATAGCGCCTTTTTAAACCTTGTGAGCAATGCTATTCGCTATACCAAAGAAGGTGGCTCTATTCACGTAATATGGGATATTAAAGATCAAAAACCTTATTTTGAAGTTCAAGATTCTGGTATAGGTATTGACGAAAGATTAATTCCAAGACTTACAGAACGTTTCTTCAGGATAGATGCCGATCGAAGTAGAAATACAGGCGGAACTGGATTGGGATTATCCATTGTGAAACATGTATGTATTCGACACCAAGCCCAAATAGAAATCACCAGCCAAATAGGTAAGGGTAGTCAATTTAAAATAACTTTCCCTCAAGAAAGATTGTTTCTCAAAAAAAAATAAATGAAAAAAAATAAATTTTATTGGGTCTTTTTTTATTTATTACTTTCAATTTGTTTATCTATACAAATTTCAAGTGCTAAAGAAATAGTAGAACCAGATAGACAATCGACCAATCAACTTGGGAAAACTGATTTCGATCGTATGGCTGACCATGAGATTAGAGAGAATATCCAAAGCTTACGTACGCTCATGATTAAGCTTTACAAAAGAAATCCTTCGGAGCTAAAGAAAAGCACTTCAGATGATGCAGAAAAAATGGTGAAT
>Ga0214172_1000136_pt1 | contig 39968 bp, 38 predicted proteins | sample TroBogEpilimnion_29_FD_153010 | JGI IMG/M metagenome (GOLD analysis project Ga0214172, IMG submission 153010) | Freshwater microbial communities from Trout Bog Lake, WI - 12JUL2007 epilimnion | ecosystem: Environmental > Aquatic > Freshwater > Lake > Epilimnion/Euphotic zone | place: Trout Bog...
CGGCCCCGCAATCAGATTTCCTCCCGGCACGTTCGTGTCATAGGCCGCGAACTTTAAATCATAGGTCCCGTTGGCCGCGCCGCCGCCGTCGGTCAGCCGCCCTTGGTAAGTGAACGCCGTACCTTGGGCGTGTAGCGGGGGTTGCGTGGTGGTCATCCAGGCGAGCGTCAGGATAATGGCTGGCAGACTTTTCTTCATAGGCGGATGACAATGCCGCCAAATTCGTCTTTCAACAATACGCCGACCGGCGTATTGGCTGACCATCTCATTGCGCCGACAATGGACCATCAATAACACCCTTCCAATTAGTCGTTGCTTGTGGTTTCGGAAAGCGACCCGGGGTGCCGGTGCTTTTTCCGGCCAAATTCATTGCGTCTGGGCTAAACTCATTGTGAAATGTGGGCGATGTCAGTAATCATGAAACCACGCAGGCAGGGTCGGGGCCCGGCTGTACTCGTGCTCTTCATCGTACTGACCGCAACCTTGTTCGGTTTTTGGCGGGAAGCCGAATTGGCCCGGCGGGAGTTGGCCCTTCGTTGGCAGGACAGCTTCACTCAACTCCAGCCCATTCTGGGCTTGCTCCTCAGCCAGCGCTTCGAAGCGTTGCGCGATCAGGCCAAGGCCACCCTCCGCCGCGAAAACTTTTCCGCGACGGGCTGGAACGATTTCCTCGCCGCATCCGAATGGCGGCAGCATTTTCCGGGCATGTTGGAAATTGGTTATGCCGGGTTCACCAACGACCAATGCGTGGTGAAATTTCTCGCCAGTCGGCAGACGTCGCCCGCATACTTGCCGGGCTTTGATTTAGACGGCGATCCCGCGCTTCACGAGGCCGTCCAAGTCGCCGCCGCGGGTCGCGGGGGCGTGGCCCCTCCTGAATTCTCCCTCGGTGCGCCCGCCGGTGCCGTGCGCGTGGTTATCGATTTTCTACCCTTGACCATTACCGATCGCCCGCCCGGGACGGCCCTGGAAAACCGTGCGAATCTGCACGGCTTTATTTTCTTTGCGCTCAACCAGCCGCTGTATTTCGCCGCCGCGCGGTCCAGTCTGGCAGCCCTGCCGGTGGACTTGCGCCTGCTGCCGGCGGAGGCTCCCGCCCCGCCTCGTACACCCTCCCTGCGGGCTTTTTCCAAATCGTTTGTGTCCGGCGAATGGCGGTTTGTGGCCACCTTAAAAACACCGACGGGGGCCCGGCTCGCGCCGCAATGGATCGTGCTGTTCGGCGGCACCGCCTTGAGCCTCTTGCTGTATGGTCTCTTCGCCATGCAAGCCCGGCTTCGCCTTACCGCGGAAGCGGCCAACGCCGATCTGCTGCAGCGCGATGCGGAGATTCTCACCCTCAACCATGGCTTGGAACACAAGATCGCCCTGCGCACGGCTGAGTTGTCGGAGGCTAACGAACGGCTGGTGCGCTTCCAAGCCGTGATTGAATCCACCAGCGACCTAGTTGGCATGGCTGGTTTGGATGGGCGCACCATTTATCTGAATCAGGCCGGCCGCCGTATGCTGGAGTTTCCCGCCAATGTGGATGTGCAAAGTCTCACCATGTCGCAATTTTATCCTGCTGATGTAAACCGATTTTTTATGGAGGTGGCTCTCCCCCAGGCCATGCGCGACGGCTTTTGGGCGGGCGAGACCCGTCTTTTGACCAATAACCAGCGTGAAATCCCCGTATCCTTCGTCGGCACGGTGGTTAAATCGGTCGCCGGCCAGCCCCTGCATCTGGCGTGCATCGCCCGCGATATTTCAAGTCGCCAGGCCATAGAGCACGAACTGCATCGCGCGCTGGCCGAAGAGAAGGAATTGAACCGCCTCAAGAGCAATTTTATCTCCATGGTCACTCACGAAATTCGTACGCCCCTCGCGGTCATCCTCGGCTCTTCGGAAATCCTGTCGCGCTACATGGACCGACTCACGCCCGAAAAGCGCGCCGGCCATCTGCTCACCATTGATGCCGCCGTGCTCCGCATGAGCGCACTCATGGAGGACGTGCTCCTTTTCAGCAAGGCCGAGGCTGGTCGGATGGACTTTAATCCTGCGCCCATGGACTTGGGGGGCTTCTGCACACAGATGTTGGATGAATTGGCCTCGGCCACCAACCGCCGCTGCCCGTTCACGTTAACCGTTTCCAACGTGGTTGAACCGGCCCGCGCCGACGAAAACCTCTTGCGTCATATCTTTTCCAATCTCCTCGCCAATGCCGCCAAGTATTCCCCGCCTGGCTCGCCGGTGTTCTTCTCCGTAGTGCGCGCCGGTGGAGATGCAGTGTTTACTGTGCAGGACCGCGGGCTGGGCATTCCCGAAGAAGACCGTAAGCGACTATTCACGCCGTTTTTTCGTGGCACTAATGTGACCACCATCCAGGGTACCGGTCTGGGCTTGGTCATCGTGCAGCACTGCCTCACGCGGCACGGCGGTGACCTGGAAATCACCAGCACTGAAAATGCTGGCACCACCGTCCGGGTGCGTCTGCCGCTCTATTCGCCGGCGCACACAGAATTCATCCAACGCTTTTCTCCACGCCAACCCAACGCATGAAAAAAATCCTAGTTATCGAGGACGAGCCGGCGATGCTCGCCAATCTTCGCGACATTCTGGAACTGGAAAATTTCCAACCTATCCTTGCCGCGGATGGCCAAACTGGCCTGGCCGCCGCTCGGCGCGAACTGCCGGATCTGATCTTGTGCGATGTGCTGATGCCTAAACAGGATGGGCACGCTGTGTTGGCGACGTTACGGGCTGAGACGGCTACGGCGCGGATTCCGTTTATCTTCCTCACCGCCAAGGGTGATCGGGCCGACGTGCGCAGTGGCATGAACCTCGGCGCGGATGATTATCTGATCAAGCCCGTGCGGGTCGATGACCTCCTCGAAGCCATCGTCGCGCGCCTCGAACGCGCCCAGCAGCATGGCACGTTCAAGGCGGATTTCAATTCTGCCACTCCGCTTGAAAAACTAGGCTTGTCTGTGCGGGAAGCGGAAATCTTGCTGTGGGTGGCGCAGGGTAAAACCAATTATGAGACGGGCATCATTCTGGCCATTAGCGCCGCCACCGTTAAGAAACATCTGGAACATATTTACGAAAAGTTAGGGGTCGAGGGTCGCAACTTTGCCACCCTTCGGGCTCTGGAAATATTATCCGCCGGAAAATGAAGGGTCAGGATACACCCAGAGAGGCTTACGTGGGACATCCTTCGCGATAAATGCGCCATGCTCTCGCATGGCGTGTGATTTGCTCACTTGACCAGCTGTCGAACAGCGATGCTTGGTATGATGTTTCGCTAGTTCGCCTTGTTCATGAAATCCCTGAATTGTTTGTTTCGCGTCTTAAGTGCCCTTTTATTATCGGTTGCCTTGGCCGGCTTTGCGGCGTTGTGGTGGCATGATGCCTGGTATGGGTTTCAGTATGATGCGGCTCACCTGCGCGCGGGTTCACCTCCGTTCATTTTTATCGGTCTGGCCTTCATCGCGTTTCAATTGAGCCAGCCAATTCCCCGGCGTCAGCAAATCAAAGGTCTGCTGCTGGGAACCGCCTTCGCGCTTTGGGGAACCGAGCCCTTCGTTCAACCGGGTTTGGGGCTGACCATTCTGGATGATGGGGTGATTGGGGTTTTCGTTTTTGATTTGGGGATGATCATCTGCGGAAAGTATTGGGCCGGGAAATAGTCTGGCATCGATGGAAGCCGGTTGCGCTGCCGACTCGGGGTGTATTGTTTTCAGCAAACTGATTAAAACGCGGCATGAATCTCTAGTCCCTGTTACAGCTCACAGTCAAAATCCGTACCGGCATGGCAGCTGTTCTAAATTATTTCATTGGTTGAATCAGTCGTAACGCGGGCAATATTCAATATAATGTGTTATGCCGCGCCGGGGACGAGGGGCGTTGAATGGCTTGGCACACGCTCTGCTTGGAATGGTCGGCTATCGTGTTTATCTGATACATCATGACTATTGTGCATTCCAAATTTTGCTTTCGCAGATTCGACGATAGTTTTTATTTTCAACGTCTCACGCTGATAGACATCTGCTGTGGACCGCCGGTGGCGCGCTGAAGTTTGCGCGTCGGGTTCTTTGGAACTCCAATTAAGAAATTAATCAACTGGGCCGTCGGCGCCGGAAGCCAATTCCCGGTGCTACAACAGATCGTTTGTTTTGAAAAAAACTCAAGTGGCAGAGACAATCGCCGTTCGCTGGGAGGTTCTCACCTGGGAGGAAATTGACGCTCTCCGTCGTTCCGGCTCGGAGATGTGCCTGCTCCCCGTGGGCGCTACCGAACAGCACGGCCCCCATCTGGGGGTCGGCATGGACTCCGTGAGCGCTGATATGCTTTGCGAAAGCGTCTCGGCCCGAACCGGAGTGCCCGTTCTGCCGGCCCTCCGCTACGGCTGTTCGCTTGGCCATTCCCGGCGCTGGCCGGGGACGATTGCGTTGCAGCCAAATACGCTGGCTGAAACCGTGGTGCAAATCTATGACTGGATTCACGGTTTCGGTTTCCGCCGTTTGTTCATCATCAATGGCCACGTCGGCAACACCGCGCCGCTCCGTTGTGCTCTGGAAATCATTCGCAGCCGGTTTGATGACGCTCAGATACGGCTCTGCAATGTGGCCGAAATAAGTCCGCGCGTGCGTACGGAGTTTTTCGCCGACGCGGAGGATTGGCACGCCAATGCCGCCGAAACTTCCCTGATGCTCGCGACCGCCCCGGATATGGTGCGGGCCGATAAAATTGCCAGTGCCGATGACGCCGACCGCACCGGACCATTGGTCTTTACCCATCCCGTGAACCGCACCAGCCAGAACGGCGTCACGGGTTTTCCCAGCCGGGCCACGCGCGGGCAGGGTGAAATCCTTTTCCGCATGATGGTGGAGGATTTGACTGCTCTCGTGCTGCGCGGTGCCCAAGAACAGCCCCCCTTAAACTACAGCTACTTCACTCCCGTAAAATGAATTCCACTACCAAAAATAAAAGCAGCAAGAAAAATTCACCGAACTTGAAAAACCTTCAGAAAAAACTGATGGGTCAGGGCATTAAATATTGCCTCGGCGCCTATGTGGACATCCACGGCGTGCCCAAGGGCAAGTTCGTGCCCATTGACCACTTCGAACATTTCGCCGCCGGCTCGGAACTGTACACCGGCTATGCGCTCGATGGTTTGGGGCAGGCGCCCAACGATGACGAGATTTCTTCCGTGCCGGACCTGAACCACATCATCCAATTGCCCTGGCAAAAGGAGGTGGCCTGGATGCCGGCGGATAATCATTTCCATGGCCGGCCGTATCCGCTCAATTCGCGCGTGCTGCTGAAAAATCAGCTCGCCGAGGCGGCCCAAATGGGCTTCGGCTTCAACCTCGGAATCGAGTGCGAAATCTATGTACTCAAGCAGGATGAGCGCGGCCGATTATTTGTGCCAAACAGCGACGACAATCTCGGCAAGAGCTGTTACGACGTGAAACGGTTCCTCGACGTCTTTCCCTGGCTCGACGAAATGGTCACCACCATGAATGGCCTCGGCTGGGACGTGTACTCGCTGGATCACGAGGACGGGAATTCACAGTTTGAATTTGATTTCAAATACGCCGACGCACTCACGATGGCCGACCGCTATATTTTCTTTCGTTATATGGCCAAGACCATTGCCTCCAAGCACGGGTTGCTTGCCACCTTCATGCCCAAGCCATTCGCGGACAAGACGGGCAATGGCGCCCACTTCAACATGTCCTTGGCGGATCCACGCACGGGTAAAAACCTTTTCGAGTCCAAGGACGACCCGCGTGGCTTGGGCATTTCACCGTTGGGCTATTCCTTCATCGCCGGCATTCTCCGGCATGGCCGCGCGTTGTGTGCGGTGCTCGCGCCCACGGTGAACAGTTACAAGCGGCTCATTCGGCGCGGAGCGATGAGTTATTATTCCTGGGCGCCCGTGTTCAATTCCTTTGGCACGAATAATCGCACCAACTCCATCCGCGTGCCGATGGGCGGCGGTCGTTGTGAGAGCCGGAATGCGGATTCCGCCTGCAATCCCTATCTCGCGGCCGCGCTCGTGCTGGCCGCCGGTCTCGAAGGGGTGCGTGAAAATCTGGATCCGGGCGACCCGCACCACGAAAACCTTTATGAACTGTCGCCGGCTGAACTGGAAAAAATCGGTGTTCAGGAACTGCCGCGCACACTCGGTGAGGCTGTGGACGCGTTCGCCGCCGATCCCTTCATTGAAAAAACACTCGGTTCAGAGCTGCGCAATGAGTTCATTAAATACAAGCGCGCGGAGTGGGAGGAATATCACCAGAGCGTCAGCCAGTGGGAAATTGACCGCTACGCTCGGATGTTCTGAAATTTTCGGTCGCAATAAGTAAACCAACAAAACCAAAAGAACAAAGGAGATTGTCATATGAAGCTGAATACATTGATCACTGTCGCGCTTATCGGGCTGGCCGGATTGGCTGGCGCGGGCGCGGCTCCCATTAAAATCGCCTACAGTGACTGGCCGGGCTGGACTGTGCTCGAAGTCGCCAAACAAAAAGGCTGGTTCAAGGATGCCGGCGTTGACGTCGAACTCGCGTGGTTCGATTATTCACCGTCTATTGACGCCTTCGCGGCGGGCAAAGTGGACGCCGTGACCATCGTGGCCGGCGATGCACTGGTCTCGGGCGCAACCGGTGCCAAAAGCAAATTCGTCTGCCTCACGGATTACAGCGAAGGCAGCGATATGATCGTCGGCGCCCCCGGCGCTGAATCCATCAAGGATTTGAAAGGTAAAAAAGTCGGCGTGGAACTCACGCTGGTGGAACACATGCTCCTGTTGCAGGCGCTCAAGGTCAACGGCATGAGCCAGTCTGACGTGACGCTCGTTGGCACCGCAACGGACAAGACGCCGCAAGCGCTGGCCTCCGGCCAGATCTCTGCGATTGGCGCGTGGTATCCGATCGCCGGCCAGGCGCTGAAGCAGGTGCCCGGTTCCAAAAAACTTTTCACCAGCGCCGACGCGAAGGGCTTGATCTTCGATGTGATTGCGGTGAACCCCACGAGCTATGCTGCCCATCGCGAGGAATGGGCCAAGATCACGGCGGTCTTCTACAAGTGTGTCGCGTATCTGCAGGATCCCAAAACCAAGGATGACGCGGTCAAAATCATGGCGGCCAAAGTCGGCGCTGATCCGGTGGAATATGCCAGTAATATTCCCGGCACGCATTTCCTGACGGTGCCCGAAGCCAAGGCTTGCTTGAAAAAGAGCGACGACATGCTCTCCATCTATGGTTCAATGAAGTTGAGCGATGAGTTCTATCTCGCCAACGGCGTTTACAAGGAATCGCAAAAAGCCACCGACTACGTCGCGCCGGCCATTATCAGCGGCTTGAAGTAATCTGCGGCGAGGATCCGGAATATGGCGAATCACGATTGGCTCGGATTGAAGCAGGAGCTGCCGCAACGGCGGCGGCTCCTGCTGACCGCAGCTTCGTTCATTCTGCCGCTGGCCATTTGGTGCGTGGTGAGTTACGTGCCGTGGATCTGGCATCCGCTGATGCATATTACGGATGCCGGTAGCGTGGATTATTTTTCCACCGGGCTGGAAGTGCCGCGGGTCACTTTTTTTCAGGAAGTGGCCAAGGCTAGGGCTGCCGGACTGGAAGTGCCCAAAGGCATTCGCGTTAATCCGCCCTATCTGCCGGCGCCGCACGAGGTCGTCCGCGCATTCTACACGGCATTCAAAACGCCGCCGCGTTTGCAGGATGAGCCGTGGCTTCACCAAAGTCTCGGTCACAGCATTCGCACCATTTTCCTCGGATTTTTCTTTTCTTCGCTCATCGGTCTGCCGCTGGGAATCCTCTCCGGCACGTACCGTTTTTTTTCGAAGTTGCAGGAACCTTTTATTGAATTTTTTCGTTACCTGCCCGCGCCCGCGTTCGGCGCATTATGCGTAGCCATCCTCGGGATCGAGGACGCGCCCAAGGTGGCAATCATTGTTATCGGTACATTTTTTCAACAGGTTCTGGTCATCGCCAACAGCGTGCGCAAGGTGGACCCCGCCTTGATCGAAGCGGCGCAGACCCTCGGCGCCAAAGGCTGGCGGCTCGTCATTCGTGTGGTCATTCCCGCTTCGATTACGGATATCTATACGGACATGCGGATTCTGCTCGGCTGGGCCTGGACTTATCTGATCGTCGCCGAGGTCGTCGGCACCATGTCCGGCATCACGCTCTTCATCAACCAGCAGGCTCGCTATCGGAATTTCGACAACGTCTATGCCGCCATTGCGATGATCGGCATCATCGGCCTGGCCACCGACATGTTGCTCGCGTGGTTTGGTACCGTGCTGTTCCCGTGGAAAAAGAAAAACCGGAAAACGCGCACCCACACGTTGTTTCCGCTGTTCGATCCCGTTCCGCTGAATTCGGCGAAACCGAAAAGGGCCGAGGCCGCTATCGCTCCCGCATACTGAAATGACCCTCCCCGACTATCGCGAACAGGCTCCCGCCGTGGCTGCGCGCTTCCAGCGCATCCACGAGCGCCCGGTGATTTTAAGTGTGCGGGACTTGAAAAAAAGTTTCGGCTCGAATGGAGGCACGCACGTTGTCTTTGACCATCTTTCGCTTGAAATTCACCGGCGCGAATTCATCTGTGCTGTCGGTCCGTCCGGCTGCGGCAAATCCACGTTTGCGCGGATTGTCGCTGGGCTGGACGCGGCGAATGCGGGGCAGATCTTGTTAAACAACCAGCCGATTGCCGGCCCGGGACCGGATCGCGGGATGGTGTTTCAAGGCTACACGTTGTTTCCCTGGCTCACCGTGCGCAGCAATGTCATGTTCGGCCTGCTAATGGCCGGTAAGGCCCCGAGCACCGCTGAAGGCGAAGCCCGTGAATGGCTCGATATGGTTGGCTTGGCAAAATTCGAGCATTCCTACCCGCACGAACTATCCGGCGGTATGAAACAGCGCGTGGCCATTGCGCGTGCGCTCGCCAATAACCCGCGCATTCTCATCATGGACGAGCCGTTTGCCGCCCTTGACGCCCAGACACGCTCGCAGATGCAGAATTATCTGCTGCAAATCTGGAGAAAAGTGGACGTGACGATTTTGTTCATCACGCACGATCTTGACGAGGCGGCCTATCTGGCCGACCGCATCGTGGTGATGGGCGTCAACCCCGGCGGCATCCGCGAGGTGATTGAAAATCCCGTGCCGCGGCCCCGCTCGCCGGCGCAATTTCTCGGGCCGGAATTTCTCGCCCTGAAAAAACGTCTGGAACACCATATCCATCCGCCCGTCGAGGGCGAGCCGGCGGATAAACTGCCGATGGTCAAACTCACTCATGCCGGAGACGAAGTCGAATAATTTATGTTTAAGAAAGTGCTCATTGCCAACCGGGGCGCCATTGCCTGCCGGATCATCCGCTCGCTCAAGAAAATGGGTGTCGGTTCGGTGGCTATTTTTTCGGATGCTGACGCCAATTCGCTGCATGTTGCGCAGGCGGACGAGGCGGTGGGCATCGGGGGCTCGACGGCCGCCGAGAGCTATCTTGATTTCGAGAAGGTCTTCGCCGCCGCGCGTCAGACGGGCGCAGAAGCCATTCACCCCGGCTACGGATTCTTGAGCGAGAACGCGGAGTTCGCCGAGGCCTGCGCCCAGGCGGGATTTAAGTTTATCGGCCCCACGCCCGCGCACATGCGGGATTTTGGATTGAAGCACACCGCCCGCGCCCTGGCCCAACAAAACGGCGTGCCCATGTTGCCCGGCAGCGGGTTGCTCGATTCGCTGGCCCATGCCATCATCGAGGCCGCGCGCATCGGGTACCCCGTCATGCTTAAAAGCACCGCTGGCGGCGGCGGCATCGGCATGCGGATGTGTGCCGATGAGCCCGCTCTGGTGGACGCGTTCGATTCCGTCAAGCGCATGGCGGCAAGCGCCTTCAAGCAAAACGGGGTTTATCTCGAAAAATTCGTCGGCATCGCCCGGCATATCGAGGTGCAGATTTTCGGCGACGGTAAGGGCCACGTGGTCGCGCTCGGCGAGCGCGATTGTTCTGTCCAGCGGCGCAACCAAAAAGTGGTCGAGGAAACGCCCGCGCCCGGTTTGTCCGTTGAATTGCGCCGCTCGCTGCTCGACTCTGCCGTGCGGCTCACCCACGCCGCCGGCTATCAATCCGCCGGCACGGTTGAATTTGTGTTCGACGTGAAGGAGTTGAAATTTTACTTCCTGGAAGTGAACACGCGCTTGCAGGTCGAGCACGGCGTCACCGAGGAAGTCACGGGCGTGGACCTGGTCGAATGGATGATCAAGCAGGCTGCGGGCGAATTGGACTTGTCGGCCTTCCAGTCCGCGCCCTCCGGGGCTTCCATTCAGGTCCGGCTGTATGCCGAAGATCCAAACAAGAATTTCCAGCCGAGTTCCGGCGTGCTGACGGAGACGGTTTTTCCGGCGAATGCCCGCATCGAAACGTGGGTGGAACGGGGATCTGATATCCCGCCGTTTTATGATCCGATGCTTGCCAAAATCATCGTGAAAGCGCCAACCCGCGCGGAGGCGGTGGCCCGATTGAAAGGCGCGCTGGCCGAAACTAGGGTCGCCGGCATCGAATGCAATCTGGAATATCTCCGGCAGGTGATCAGCAGCGAGGAATTCGCGGCCGGCGACATTCACACGAAATGGCTTGCCACCTTTCCGTATCGGCCAGCCACGATTGATGTTCTCGAACCGGGCACGCAGAGCAGCATCCAGGATTATCCCGGCCGCACCGGTTACTGGTCCGTCGGCGTGCCGCCGTCCGGTCCGATGGACGACCTCGCCTTCCGCATCGGTAACGAACTCGTCGGCAATTCCGCCTCGGTCGCCGGCCTCGAACTCACGTTGAGCGGACCGAAATTAAAATTTAATCTCGACGCCACCATCGCGCTGACCGGCGCGGAGATGGCAGCTGATCTCGATGGCAACCCCATTCCGTATTGGCGCAGTCTCCACGTCCGCGCGGGCAGCGTGTTGCGGCTGCAAAAAATCAAAGGGGCGGGCTGCCGCTCCTATCTCGCCGTGCGCGGCGGGTTTGATGTGCCGGAGTATCTCGGTAGCAAGGCCACGTTCGGTCTCGGAAAATTTGGCGGCCACGCCGGACGCACGCTGCGCCATGGGGACGTGCTGCATGTAAACCGCGTTGCAGAACCGTTTTCGTCCGCGCGCACCACCCCGGACGCGCTCCTGCCGCAATACCATTCGCAATGGGAAATCGGCGTGCTTTACGGCCCGCACGCCGCACCGGATTTTTTTACCGCAGAATTCATTGCCACCTTTTTCAGCACCGATTGGAAGGTTCATTACAACTCCGACCGCACCGGCATCCGGTTGATCGGCCCTAAGCCGGAGTTCGCGCGCGCCGACGGCGGCGATGCCGGGCTGCATCCCTCAAATATCCACGACACCGAATATGCCATCGGCACGGTCTGCTTCACCGGCGACATGCCGATCATCCTCTCGAAGGACGGCCCGAGCCTCGGCGGTTTCGTGTGCCCCGCGAGCATCGTCAAAGCGGAGTTTTGGAAAGTCGGCCAACTCCGCCCCGGTGATACCGTGCGGTTTGTCCGGACGACATTTTCCGCTGCCCTCGAACTCGAACGTCAGCAGGACCAGGCCATTGCGTCCCTCGCGGAAAAATCCTTTTCCTTCGCCCCGCCGCAGATCGGAAATAAATCGGCGCTGACCGAATCCGCCATTTTGCATTCCATTCCGGCATCGGCCAAATCGCCCGGCGTGGTCTATCGCCAGGCCGGCGATAAGTATCTCCTCATTGAATACGGCCCGCTGGTGTTGGATTTTGCCCTGCGTTTTCGGGCGCATTTGCTGATGGAATGGTTCCAAAAAAATCCGGTCGCCGGCATCATCGAACTGTCGCCCGGCGTGCGCTCATTGCAGGTCTGCTATGACAGCCGCGTGATTTTGCCCGAGAAATTAATCCAGATTCTGGTGTTGGCGGAAGAGCGGTTGCCCGACGTTGAATCGCTGGAAGTGCCGACGCGTATCGTGCGGCTGCCGTTGTCCTACGACGATGCCGCCATTCACACGGTGATCGAAAAATATATCCAGGGCGTGCGGGCACAGGCGCCGTGGCTGCCGAGCAATATCGAGTTCATTCGCCGCATGAACGGCCTCGATAGCATTGAGCAGGTGAAGGAAACGGTATTCAACGCCAAGTATCTCGTCCTTGGCCTCGGCGACGTTTATCTCGGCGCCCCGGTCGCCGTGCCCGTGGACCCCCGTCATCGCTACGTCACAACCAAATATAATCCGGCCCGGACGTTCACCATCGAAAATGTCGTCGGCATCGGTGGCGTGTACATGTGCATCTATGGCATGGAAGGCCCCGGCGGCTATCAGTTGTTCGGACGCACGGCACAGGTCTGGAATACCCATCGCAGCACTCCCGATTTCGAACCGGGCAAGCCGTGGCTGCTGCGTTTTTTTGATCAGATCCAATTCTATCCCGTCTCGGCCAAAGAATTGCTCGATTTCCGCAAGGCGTTCCTGCACGGACAGGTGAAACTCGATATCCAGGAAAGCGTGTTCAGCTTCCCACAATACCGGCAATTTCTGGCCGAAAACGACGCCAGCATTTCGGCCTTCCGCGATAAGCAGCAAGCCGCCTTCGCCGAGGAACGCGAACGCTGGGTCAAGGATGGCTCCATCAATTTCACCAGTGAGCAGGTGGCGGAATCCGCCCCCGACGAACTCCTCGCGCCCCCGAACGGGGAGATTATTGCTTCGCCTATCACCGGCAACGTCTGGACCGTGCTCGTGAAGGAAGGGGAACGCGTGGCCGCCGGACAGAAAGTCATCGTGGTTGAAGCGATGAAGATGGAAGTCGCCGTGGAAGCCCCGTTCGCTGGTATCATCACAAAAATCGTCGCGGTGCCGGGCAAGCTGGTCAACGCCGGGCAGGCTCTGGCCGTCATCGAAAAGGAAAACGCGTGAGCCGCGAAATGTATTTTGACCTGACGTGGCTGCACCAGGCCTATGCTGCCGGCACTCTGACGCCGGAAAATGTCGTGGAGGAGGTGCTGCGTCGGCGGGACGACGTCCGCTACCCGCATGTTTGGATTTCCCAAACGAGCCGTGAACGCTTGCTCGAAATGGCACGCGCCTTGCCGCCCCTGCCGACGCCGGAATTGCCGCTGTATGGCGTCCCCTTTGCCATCAAGGACAATATCGATCTGGCGCAAACGCCCACCACGGCGGGTTGCCCGGAGTTTTCTTTTCTGCCGCCGGAATCCGCTGCCGTCGTCAAACGCCTTATCGCCGCCGGCGCTCTGCCGGTGGGCAAAACCAACCTTGACCAATTTGCCACAGGTCTCGTTGGAGTACGCTCGCCGTATGGTGCCTGCTCCTCTGTTTTTGATCCGGCCTACATTGCCGGCGGCTCCAGTTCGGGTTCAGCGGTGGCGGTGGCCGCGGGCATGGTGACGTTTGCCCTGGGCACGGATACGGCAGGTTCGGGTCGCGTGCCGGCGGCGTTAAACCATATCGTCGGCTACAAGCCCACGCGCGGACTCTTGAGCAATCACGGCGTCGTGCCCGCGTGCCGCTCCCTTGATTGCGTTTCCATCTTTGCGGGCTCTTGTCACGCCGCTCAAGCCGTCCTCGATGTGGTTGCGGGCGTGGATGCTGCCGATCCTTATTCGCGGGCGCGGCCCAAGTGGGGCGGTGCGTTTCCCGAAAAATTCCGTTTCGGTGTTTTGCCGCCCTCGCAGCGCGAGTTTTTCGGGGACATCGCCGCCGCTGCGCTTTACGAGCAGTCCATCGTCCGCCTGAGTCAGCTGGGCGGCGAAGCGGTGGAGTTTGACTACAGCCTGTTTGAACAGGTGGCGGCGCTGCTGTATGCCGGGCCCTGGGTCGCGGAGCGGCGTTGGGCGCTCGGCGCGTTCTTCGATCAGCACGCAGATCAAATGCATCCGGTTGTGCGCGACATCATTGGTGGCGCGCAGCAATTCGATGCTGTTGCCGCGTTCGCCGGCCAATACCAATTACAGTCGCTGGCCCAGGCCATTGCGCCGCTCTGGAAAAAACTCGATCTGTTGCTCTTGCCCACCACCGGCACCACCTATCGCCTCGCGGAGGTGCTGGCAGATCCAGTCCGATTAAACAGCCAGCTTGGATATTACACCAACTTTGTGAACCTGCTCGATCTCGCAGCGCTGGCCTTGCCGGCCGGTTTTCGCGCGACCAACGGCTTGCCTTTCGGGGTCACCCTCATCGCGCCGGCGTTTTCGGATGACGCGCTGCTGGCGCTTGGGGCCCGATATCACCACGCCCTCGGGGGGAACATCGGCGTCACCCGGTCTAACATTGCCGACCAGCCAATGCCGGTGGCTAAAAATGAAGGCATTCTCCTCGCCGTGGTCGGCGCGCATCTCCGCGGCCAGCCGCTGAATGCTCAACTCACGTCGCGGCGCGCTCGCTTTGTCCGCCAGACGCGCACCGCGCCGCAGTATCAGCTCTACGCCCTGGCTAATACGCAGCCCCCCAAACCGGGATTGCGCCGGGTCGCGGAACCAATGGCGCACGGCATCGAAGTTGAAGTCTGGGCGCTCGCAGAAGCGGCGTTCGGTTCCTTCGTCGCGGAAATCCCTGCGCCGCTCGGCATCGGCACCCTCGAACTGGAAGACGGCAGCCTTGTAAAGGGCTTTTTGTGCGAGCCCATCGGCTTGGACGGCGCGTGCGATATCACCGGGTTCGGCGGCTGGCGCGCGTTTCGCCAGTCGCTCGCAAAATGATTTTATGACGACGGAAAAAATCCTCTTTGAAGAAAGTCTGCCTGGTGGCGGGCTGTGGTCGTGGACGTTGCGGCGCCACACGACCTTGCGTCTGACCGACCTCCACGGCGGTGCGAACGTCGGTCTCATGGCTTACAACGCCGACCGGCCGCTCGACCGGCTCAATCTCCCTGATACGCTCAAGGCGCAATACACCGCTCGGCTTACCCGGGGACATGTGCTGATGAGTGACATGGGTCACGCGCTGCTGTCCATCACCGCCGACACGACCGGCTGGCACGATCCGCTCGGAGGTCACGGCCACGCGGCTTTGGTCAAAGGCAAATATGGTGAGGCCACCTACCAGGCTGTGCGGAACGAGTGGTATCGCAACGCCCACGATAATTTTCTCATTGAACTGGGCAAGCAAGGTCTCGGTAAGCGGGACTTGGTGGCGAACGTAAATTTCTTTAGCCGCCTCAACGTGGACGCGGAGGGTAAAATGAGGTTTCACGCGGGCAATTCCAAGGCGGGTGATGTCGTGGATTTGCGGGCGGAAATGAATGTCCTGGTCGTGTTGAATACCTGCCAGCATCCGCTCGACCCGCATCCGCACTACGCCCCCAAGCCCGTCCTGCTCACCGTGCGCCAAACGCCGCAGCCGGGCGCGGATGATTTCTGCCGCAATTTCCGCGCCGAAAACCAGCGGTGCTTTACGTTGACCGAACGCCTTTTCCCCGGAGCCTGATCATGAGTACCTTTCTTTTGACCGAGAGCCCCCGCGATCCAGCGCAGGCCATTTACGACTTTATCCTGCCCGCCGGGGACGGCTGGATGCATGAAATTCAGCGGGGCCAGACCTTTCGCATCGTGGATCTCGACGGCAATCAGGCCGTGGATACACTGTTTTACAGCGCGCAGGATTTTACCGATCGCTACTCCGCCCAGGACACCATCCGCGAACAGGGCGGAATTTATCTGACCACCGGCACCCGGCTGATTTCAAGCGAAGGCCATGTCCTGGCCGAAATTGTGGCCGACACCTGCGGTCGGCACGATACGCTCGGGGGCGCGTGCGCGGCAGAGTCCAACCAGGTGCGTTACGCCCTGGATAAGCGCTGGATGCACAGTTGCCGCGATACCTTTATGCTCGCCATGGCGCGCTGGGGCCGGGGCGTGACCAAATGCGACCTCACCCACAATATCAATTTCTTCATGAACGTGCCCGTGACGCCGGACGGAAAACTGTCCTTTGCCGACGGCGTTAGCGGCAGTGGTCGCTACGTGGAGCTGCGGGCGGAAAGGGATCTGGTCTGCCTCATTTCAAACTGCCCTCAGCTGAACAATCCCTGCAATGCTTATAACCCCACGCCGGTGCGGTTGCTCATTTGGGCTTAACCTCCTTTCACTGGCTGATGCTATGCCCTGGGTGTTTTTAATTCTGGCCGGACTGACGGAAATTGGCTGGGCCGTCGGCATGAAATATACGCACGGTTTTACCCGCCCACTACCCAGCCTCGCCACTGCGGGGTTCATTGTGTTGAGTCTGGTCCTCCTGTCGCTTTCGTTGAAGACCATTCCGCTGGGCACGGCTTACGCGGTCTGGACCGGTATCGGCGCCGTGGGCACGGCGCTGCTTGGTATGTTTTTTTTCGAGGAGCCGGTGGCGGCGGCCCGCCTGGCCTGTCTCGTCATGATCGTGTCGGGTACTGTCGGCCTTAAAGTTTTTTCCAGCGAATAATACTATTGCTCAATGTAGCCGGTAAGGAGGTGGGCGCTACTTTCGCGCCGTCGTGGTGAAGCTATAGGCGCTGACAAATTGGATTTTGGCTGGCGGAATTTATTCCCCCAAGTTGCGTTTGAGTAGCGCGTGCAATTTTGCCGGCGAAAGCACCGTGACGGCTTTGCCTTTCACAGTGATCAGTTTTTGTTCACGGAATTTAGCCAGGGTTCGGGAGAATGTTTCGCTGACCGTGCCAAGTTCGGCCGCCAGCACGCGCTTGTTAGTCGTTAGCTCGATTTTTATGGGCGCTTCACTTTGCGGATTTGGACAACGCTTCACCAGCCAGTTGGCCAGGCGCGTCTCCACGTCTTTCACCGTCAGATCTTCAATTTGTCCAACCAGCACGCGCAGGTGGCTGCTCATGGAGCCGAGCATCCGCAGAGCCAGCTCCGGCTGTCGCCGGACGAGCGCCAGAATACCGTCCTTGTGGACCAGCAAAACCTGCGTGTTTTCCAGCACGCGGGCGTCGGCCGGATAACCCGTGGGCGCCGCCAGGGCCACCTCGGCAAAGGAGTCACCCGTGCGGAAGACATGGATGACCTGCTCCTTGCCGGCCGCCGTCACGCGATGAACGTTCACCGCCCCGCGTTGGATGACATAAAATCCGCTCGCCGGGTCGCCCTCGTGGAACAGATATTCGCCCTTTTCCAATGACTTGACGACCGTCACGGCGGCGATCTTTTCCAAATCCAGCTGGGGCAGGCCGGTGAAAAGCTGGCAGCTGCGCAGCGTGTTGGTGATGGCCAGGGTTTTGAGATCGGTCAGCGTTGGCATGGGCCTATTTAATCCGCCTTGCGCCAAAAGTAAACCAGCCAGTCGCTGCCCGTGCCGCGCTCCACCTTGCTGGCAAATCCGTCGCCGGCCAGTTTTTCGACCAGTGGCGACGGTAGAAAAGGCGCAACGACGATCAAACCTTCTTCTGAACCGAGCGCATTCACCCGCTTGTGGATTTCCGGAAAGGGCTCAACTCCTCGCTGAATCAGGCTGCGCACGTCAAAGCGTTTGAATTGGTTCAGCGGCGGCATGTTCATGTTGTGCTGAGGGTGAATAATTCAGCGGCCACGGGCAAGGGTGCATTAAGACCTTCGTTGCCGTTGGGTTTCGCGTCAACCGCCGCCGAAAGAATTTTCAGGGCGGCCGACAGGCCGTCCGCGATGCGCTCGTCGGTCACCGGTGTCGAGCCTTTGCGGACACCGATCTTGTGCAGTTCGAGGTGGTCGAATTGATTGAAACCGGCAAGTTTGAGCGTGTGGGCGGCGCAATTCAGCGGGCAACCGTCCACTACCAGAATGCGCTCCGCCTTTTCGGCCGTCGCCACCAGGCTCTTGACCCGGCCGCCGATGCCGGCGAGGCAGGACATCCTGGCCGCGCCTTCGCGCGTGAGCTGGCGGGCAACGCGGTCGGCAATCTCCCCGGCGTCCGAGCAGCCGGAGCAGGCATAGACCACGGTGGTGGGTTTGTTTCGCACGATTGGATTTGATGGATCACTGTTCATAAGTTTTTTGGTATCTTATAGGACAATTCTCGCACAACCCGTTGGGCATTGACTTGACTCAGGTCAAAAAAGGCTCACTTCTTTAATAGTCAGAATTTGACCAGATCTTTGACCTGCATCAAACGCTGCAGCCGGCGTGTATGCGAAGATATCTCCATGAATAGGACTGCTGAACCCAGCCTGGCAGCCACCGCTACCGGGTGTGCTTCAAAAACTGTCTCGTTCGCCAGCCAGCGGCTAAGCCGTGAATGGAAGACGATGGAGACGATGATGAAACTCTATTGTCGCGATCAGCATGGGGCTGCCGCCGCGCTCTGTGTGGATTGCCAGGGACTTTTGAACTACGCGAACGTGCGGTTGAATCGCTGCCGGTTCGGTGAGGAAAAGCCGACGTGCGCCCAATGTCCCGTCCACTGCTACCAGCGAGACCGACGCGAACAAATCAAGGTCATGATGCGCTACGCCGGGCCGCGCATGTTATGGGAACATCCTGTCATGAGCTTGCGCCACTGGCTTGACGGGTTCCGGCCAGCCCCGGAGATTTGATTTGATGGTGAATTCCTTTTAAAATAAAAACGGCCTTCATTTGTGAAGGCCGTTTTTTTGCGGTTGCGAATCTCAATGTCCGTCACAGGCAGACGCGACCGGATTCACCGGCACGCCAATCGCTTTCAGTTTCGTGATCTTCACGCGGGCCTCGCCGGGAATGTTGACCAGATGCTCCCAGGTAAATGTGTCCGGCCACTGTGCGGCGAATTGGTAGCGGAGCGGTATCGGGTCGTGGTCGTTGAGGAGGATAAAATGCTCGCCCACCGCCAGGTCCAGCCATTGCTTGATGATCAGCCCGTGTTTGACGGAGCAGGGAATGGAGCGTACGTCCATGACGCGATCCGCGCCGATGAGGGTTTCAGTTGCTGTATTCATAGTGTTGTGATCTGTGTTTTGTTTTGGTTGCTGACTAATAACTGCGGACGATGACCTTGGGAAACGGCTCGCGTCCACTCCGCAAATCTTCCCGGACATCCAGCGTGACCACATTTTCACTCATGGCTTGGCGGAAACAGGTTCCACCTTTGAAAGGGTCAGCAGCATTGAAAACTGCTGCGTCGCCCTTACGGCATGTCGGAGGTTCGGCGGCATGTAAATCAGGTCGCCCGCCTTGGCCGCGTGGGGTTTGCCGTCGAGAACGAACTCGCATTCGCCGGATAAAATCTGAACGATGGCTGCTTGTGTGGAAGTGTGCTCGGTGAGTTCCTGGCCTTCGGCAAAGCCGAACAGAACGACCCGCGTTTGGGCTGTGCGCAGCAGCGTCCTGCTCACGATGCCATTGGCGGCAAACTGGGTTTCGTCGCTCAAAGACAAAATTTTCCCCTGCGCCACATCAATCAATGGTTGTTCGTTCATGCACCAACGGTCGCAGAGAACCGGCTTGCGGGAATTGACTCAGGTCAAACTCAATGGAGAAATCTGCCGGGCGCCCAATGGGCCAGACGGGTTACGTTTCCGGCCCTCGCTGGGTACTGCCCGGAGCATTCGCCGTTGCCCCGTGCCGACAGGCCTCCTCCCGGAGTGCACCCACCCTGCGGGCGTAGAGCGTCTGCCACCCGGCCGTTGGCTCAGTCTGTGATCGCCCGGTCTAGCCCCACAGCTGCCGGTCGAGCGACCGGTATTGAATCGCCTCGGAAATGTGCTCGCTGGCAATCGTCTCCACGGCCGCCAGATCGGCAATCGTCCGCGCCACTTTCAAAATCCGGTCATACGCCCGTGCGCTCAAATGATATTCCGTCATCGCCTGCTTGAGCAGTTCGCGCGTCGCCTCATCCAGACCGCAGTGGGCTTTCAACTCGCGCGCTTCCATGTGCGCATTGCACCTCACCTTGGGCTTGCCTCCAAAACGCAGCCGCTGCCGCTGCCGCGCAGCGACGACCCGTCCGCGGATTTGCGCCGAGGTTTCCGCCGGTTGCGTGGAGGCGAGTTCGCGGAATTTTACCTGCGGAACTTCCACGTGCAGGTCTATCCGGTCGAGCAGGGGACCGGAGATGCGCCCCAGGTAATGCTGGATTTCGCGCGGCGAACTGCGGCTCTCGCTCGGCATCTTCCCGTCCGGCGTCGGATTCATCGCCGCCACCAGCATGAATTGACTGGGAAACGTCATCGTGCCCGCCGCGCGGGAAATGGTGACCACCCCCTCCTCCAGCGGCTGGCGGAGCGTCTCGAGCACGCTCCGCTTGAACTCCGGTAATTCGTCCAGAAACAGAACGCCGTTGTGGGCTAGGGAAATTTCGCCGGGCGAGGGATTGATGTTGCCGCCGAGCAACCCTGCGTCGCTCGCCGTGTGGTGCGGCGCCCGGAACGGGCGCTGGGCCACTAGCGCCTGGCCGGATTTCAGCAAGCCCACGATGCTGTGGATCTTCGTCGTCTCCAGTGCTTCCCTGAGCGTGAGCGGCGGCAGAATGGTCGTCAGCCGCTTGGCCAGCATGGACTTTCCGGTGCCGGGCGGCCCGATGAGCATGTCATTATTGTTATTTAGCCAAGTTCGTGCTAGATTTAAAAATTATGGCAACGCGAAAAGCTTACAGCTACATCAGGTTCTCCAGTGCCGAACAGCAAAAAGGCGATTCACTTCGTCGTCAAATTGCCGTTCGGGACGCATTCCTTGCCCGGTATAACAGTGGACAGAAAAAAATAGAAATGAGCGGCCAAGAGCCTGATTATCTGGAACTTGACCATCAAATTCAAGATCTCGGATTATCTGGTTATAAAGGGGAACATTTAGAGGAGGGAGGAGCACTAGCCGCTTTTCTAGATCGGATTCAACTTGGTGAAATTAAACCTGGATCAGTGCTGTTGGTCGAGCATTTGGACCGATTAGGCCGCATGGAACCCATTGAACAACTTTCTGTTTTCATCAAGATTATTAGGTCAGGAGTAGAATTGGTCACTTTAAACGATGAAATGTGGTTTAGCCGGGAAATGATAAAGAAAAGCCGCAGTGCGCTAGTAGTCTCATTGCTGGGTATGACCCAAAGCTTTGATGAATCCGATAAAAAAGCAACGAGATTGGCCGCCGTTTGGGAAGGCAAACGTCTGAAAATAGAAAAGCGTCAGCCTGTTACCTCCGTGTGTCCCGGTTGGATGAAACTTAATGCAAACGGCGCATTCGAGTTGATTGAGGAACGCGCCAACTTGGTCCAAGAAATTTTCGCCCGCACTTTGCGGGGCGATGGCAAACGGACCATCGCATACGATTTTAACCGACGCAAAATACAAACCTGGGGCATCAAAGACAAACAGGCTGACGGTTGGCACGACTCCTACATTCAAAAAATTTTGAGGAACGATGCTGTAATTGGTCGGTTCCAACCTCATACAACACGCGAAACTCCGGGGAAAAGGGTGCCAATTGGCAAGCCGGTGGAAAACTATTATCCAGCCGTTATTAGCTTAGAAACATGGCAAGCCGCGCAGGGTTTACGCAAAGGCAGTCGAGGGCGGCGTGCTGACACAGTCAAAAATTTATTCATCGGTTTAGTCCGTGACGGTTTGCACGGTTGCAACATGAATTTTGTCGATAAAGGCGGCTCCAAAAATGGCCGCTGGCAATACTTGGTAAGTGACTACCGACGCACCCACCCCGACGAAGAATCAATGCGCTGGAAATATAGAGAATTCGAAGAAATATTCCTAAGAGCAATGATTGATTATGACTGGCAACAACCACGCGGCAGAGACCCTGAGATGTTCCAGCTTGAAAGTAAGACGACCTTGTTGGAGAGCCGCCAAGCTGAGTTGGCAAAACAAGGCAAAAACCTTGCTAAAGCCATCGCTAGCGGAACGGACGCTGCTTTTGTTCGAGACGAAATGTTGGAAGTCGAGAAGCAGGCTTTAGAGGTAGGAAAGGAACTAAAAGTTGTCCAAGATGATTTGCGGGCACGGAAGGCATCCCAAGCAGTCCTTCAACCGTTGGACAACCCTGACAAAATTTACGAATTACGCCATGACGAACAAATGCGATCAAAGCTTCGTCTGGAAATACGCCAGCGAGTAGTGCGTATTGACGTTTTTTCAAATGGAACAATTGATTTAAAAGACCGCCCAGCATTACCAGAACCATGGGACCTATATTGCGAAATCCACCCAGGCATGAAAGTTACCCTAGTAAATGCTGCACAAATATGGATATTTGCGTCAGCAAACAAAATAACGGTGATTGAGCAACCTCCCGCTGGACAAGTAGTGAGTTTTTGGCGCACGACCAAAAAAGAATTAAAAGGCTGGGAATACTTGCGCGGGATGACCAATTCTGAGGTCAACGCGCTTTGCGAGCCCAAAGCGCCATAGGCAATTCATCGTCAGACATCGAGACCTGGCTTCACGGCCAAATCGGGTTTGCCATCCACTGAATAAACGCCCGGCGATTTTCAGAATCACAAGTTCCAGCGAATTCAATCGCGTCAAAATTCCATTGGTTTGCTCGCGCATGACCTGGATTCCAGACATTTAAAATGAATACCCCACATAAAAACTCACCGTGGGACCAACCATCCATCATTTTGTAAAAAACGTCTGCATCAAACTCTTTTGGCGACCATCCCGCCAGTTTCTTTTTCAAGCAGGGGAATGATTCAATCAACGCTAGGATCTGAGTTGTAGGATTCGCGGCCATAGATTTACTGGAAAATACAACGATTTCGCGGCAGCTGCAATCAATCTGCGTTCCGCCACAACCACCCGGCAAAAAAACTGCAATATGGCAGTTTTCAACTACTTATAAATTTCGAGCGAACGCTCCGCGTTCGCCGTCCCTCTTGCGGGCAATAATTTCATCGGCGTATCGGTTAAAACTTAAACAATTCAACACCACAAAATTATGGCGGACAGCAAATATTGGTCAAACCAGGCTGACAAACATCAACGTTCGACATGGTCGGACAACAACGCGCAAGATCGTGAGTTTCATCAGCGCGAACAGAAACGCGCAGAAGAAAAGGCACGGCAGGAGCGCGAGCGTGAAGAACGGCAACGGCAGGAACGTGAACGAGCCGAGCGTCAGCGCCAAGAGGACGAGCGCCGCAACCGCCGTTAATCATCGTATGAATCTGCACCTACTCATCCCAACCCTGCGCCTGTCCTGCTCGGTTGCAGTCGCGCACTACGACGTGGCCAGTGTCACAAACGAAGCTGCTCTAGTCCTCGGCTTCGACTCCAAAGATAACCCGCAAGTTTTTTATGTCGCGGACACCAATTCCGCAAAATGCCCAGCCCACATCGTCTACGCCGCCGTCATTGTTGGCGAAAGCCTACACCAGATCATAGACATCATTATCGGGATGGGATTGACCCATGAGCAAGCCGTAGAAAAGTTGACCAACGACCTAATACCAAACTTGGCGAAACTGCTTTATTGCACGAAACAGACAGATGACCGCCTGCTAAAACTGGCGAACATCCTAGATCAATTTGCAATAACCGGCATTACCACAGGCATTACTGCGGTCAGCTATCCACCCAAGAAAGCCAAGCTTAAACCATGTGAATATCCCGAACGCAACTGAGCAACACTATATGAAAATGAATGAAAACGATCCGCCGTTCGGAAAAGTCATCTTCGCTTATACCCGCACACAGGCTATTGCAGACGGAATACAAGTCGAAGTCACTAAAACTGCACAGGAAGCCGGGATTAAATTCCCGGTGTTCCTTACGCGCGCCGTATTTGAGAACTACGTCGCCGTCCCGTCCGGCGTGACCGGACAGGACGAGGCCGGACGCCTCTGGGACCTCGTCTGGATGACACGCTACGCGATTATGCGCGCCGGTGCCGGTGCCGATGGCTTGCGCTCTGGTGTAGGCGTAGATGACTTCGCCAAAGGGTGATTCGGTTAGATTTTTCATAAAGGTGTGTCGGTTAGTTGGTGGTGGTTAATTGCCATTGATAACGGTCGCCGCTGGTCAAAAACTCCATGACAAGCGCGTGATCCAAGTTTCGGGAAACGAGGTTAAGCGTGTCGCTCACTCCTCCCGTCCAGAGTGCGCCAGCATCATAAAGGAAAAATCCTGCGGAGATTGCTTTAGCTGTGGGATATTGCCCTTTAACCGCGTTGAAAGCGTCAATGTGTTTGACGGCTTGCGGGAATGTCACTACTTGCTCGCGGCCTTGTAGCTCAATGACAATGTATTTGCTGGCCTCCGTTGCTGGCCTTGTCGAAATTGCGTTCCGGTTTTGGAGCTGGAAATCTTTTGATTGGGTATTCATAGTTGGAATGTGCTTTTTTTTATTTGTCGAATTGCGCTCTCGGATTCTCGCCGTCACAAAAAAGCCCGCGAAACCGGGGCGGACAGCGGAAGGATTCCTCGGAAGGAGCCGCGACCGTCCCCCCGGTGAAGTCGGGCTGTGAGGCGAGAAGATGAGGGTGCAATGAAAAGGCACTGGAAACGGCCTCGTTTATCCGTCCTTGTGCGACCAGCGGGAGCCTATTTAACTGGCTCTCTGGCGGTGTTTATGAAGCTGTAATGAAGCGGAGCGAAGTGGATGCGGAAGAAACTCGCCAGTGAGCGCGGAAGGGGCGAGCGCAGTCTGTGGCGGTTATAGGAGTGAAGCTGGTAGGCGAAGCGGAGATAAAGGCCGCAGTCTGCGCGAAGGGGGGCTTACAAGTCGTAAGGGTCAAAGGGTTCGGGCTTGGCGGTCGGCTCTAGCTTCCTATGTGCGATGTCATAAAGCTCGTCCAGCTTCACCTCAATCCGCTTGTAATCTGCATCCGTAATCCCGGTAGCAACGTGAAACCAAACCGCGTGAAAAGCCGAGTGTTTGCCTTGCAAATATATTTGGTATTCTTCGTCTGTCTTTATGCCCGCCATGCCCTTGCCGACTTCAATGGAGTCGAGCAATATGTCTAGCTCTGACTCGACAACGCTCGCGGTGTGTTTGTCTCTTTCGTTAATCATAATGAGATAAAGCCATGTGGCCTTATCTCATTATATGCTGTCGGGTATGGTCTGCTACTCGTTTTCCGTCATTTGTCGCTCATTGTCAACCATAGTGCCTTACTTATCCTTAACAGATACCAGACAATATAACCAGATTGATGAGGCCGGTGGCGGTGCTGGCTCAAAACTGATTTCAAAATCATAGCTTTTATATGATTGAATGAATTTGCTTAATGGCGGGACATTGGTGTTTTGCTTTCCAGCGCCCGTCAATCCATACCAAGACCCGTTCCGCCATGCCTTGTCAGAGCCAATTGGAAAATCAGCTAACAAGGCACCATTGCTTGAGATGCGCAGATGACCTGAAAAGTTGTATGAAGCGCTCGTATCTCCATTTGTTAAAACCTGTGTTTCAGCGGTTTTAAGGCTCAATTGATAATCATGACCCGGTGGAGTTTCAAGATGGATGTTCACCACATTGTTGGTGCAATCAGCCAGTTTTAATGAAATCGGGGGCAACTCCGTCCCCATCCACATTTGATGAAACAACCAAATGGCAAACCCCAATGGCACTACTACTACGACTAACATAGTAATCAACAAATAAAATCTCCTTTGCATTATCTGGAAACGCCGCCTTAATAAGACTCCCAAAATGAAGCCAATGCAAACAATCACAAACAAGGTTTCATTCGCGAAATCATATTTCGGAGAATTCATAAAAGCAGTTACGATAGTTAATCCGCGTGCTCCCATGAATATAGAGACGATAACTAAAATAAAGCTAACTCCGGTGAATGCGAATGCACCCACTAGACCGCTTTTGACAATTCCAATGAGTTCTTTGTTCTTGGTCGGTTGCATCATAATGTTTTAATTTGAATAACGCGGAGTTTCGTCGGCAAGTGGGCCGGGATATTTCAACGCCACCGCCGCGCCAAAATTCTGGGGCATCCAATTCCAAGGATTCCACCATGTTGGAAGCGTGATGCCTACGCTGTAACCTGCATCTGTGGCTGCGCCCACGCAAGAATATCCATAAGCCGCAAAGCAATAGATTGGTGGCGCATTGCTTATCCCTCTTGTAAATTCCAAACCGTTAATCAAATCGGGGAATCCAATATAAAAAACTTTTTTCACACTATAGGGGTGGCCGTTTCCATTGTTGCCTATGCTATCATTTTGCAACTGACCTGCAAGACCGCAGTTAGATCCATGCGGATAAAATCCCCAACTCCGATTTACAAAGTTTGTAAGGCTGGCCGTGATATATTGCAACGCATCAGCAGGGGCATCCGTCTTAAACTGCCAAAATGCGTGGCCGGTCGTGTCCGTTAAGGTGTAGTTAGTTCCTGGGTTTGGCTGATTTACAAACACTTCAAAGTATGACTGATATTTTGTTCGTCCGACTCCGAAGTTGTAATAATCAACCCCGGCGATAGACGGGGTCACATCAACGTCAGCGTTGTCAGGCAAAATCTTGTATAACACGCCGTTCGCATTCAAATTTCCATAGCTGCCGACAGCAATATTTTGTGATGGGATATTCGTGCCGTTTACACGCTCGAACAAATAGCCGGAGACACCAGTGAATCCCCACAAAGGATTCATTCCAAGATAAACATCATAGGGATTATTTGGAGTAATCTGGTTAGCTCCCACAGTGATGGCAAACAAGTTGCGTAGCTTTGACGTAGCCTTTCCACCTGTCCGCAACTTCACAGTTGCTTGCGCAGTGCGGTTTTCCGAAATGAATGTCACCCCGTCTCCCGTGTAGCTGGTGTTAACACTCATATCACAATGCTCCATAAAGACAGGAGCCGGTTGGTTGCTGTTTGCAAAAGAACCACTCCCATACTGTGATGTTCCCGGAGAATCAACATAGTTGTATGAAATGTTCTGTGTCGCAGATAAATTCGGCCACTTGGCTTTAGGCCAACTCCAGTTCACCGTAACATCGCCTGTGTCATAATATGGCTCCAGTTGTCCATTAAACCAAGACTCGCCAGTCTGGGTAAGGTGCGACGACAATGTAGCCGTTCCAGAAGTCCAATCGCTCCAGTTGGGAACACTGGCACTAAAAGTCACGGTATTGTTGCCACCAAAGAAAGGGTCGTAGGTATTGTCATAAGAACCGCTATCGGTCATGTAGTATTTCTTAATGTAAATCTGTGATGGCTTGTCTTGATTGAGAACGGTCTGTGTGGCCGCTCCGGCAAATCCGACACTGATAAACAGACAAAATGCAATTAGCTGAGTTTTCATGGTAAAGATAGTTTTGCGTTTAATTGCCATAGGAACCATCCGGCTGTTGTTCGTTCGGCGCATAAGCAGTGGCCGTGAAGCTGGCTGTTCCGCTATCGTTGACCGGCACATTATTTGCCGACCAAGTGCCGTTTCCATTATTATGCCCTTTAACGCCGTTCACCCATACGGCGTAGTTTGTAATGGAAATTGTCCCGCTTAAACTAACTGTTGGTTGCCATAATTGGGAATCAGGCGTCACAGGATTGATGGTTAACACCAAGGAGCTTTGAACGACGCTGATGTTGGTTGCGGTGGTATTGCCGACAACATCTTTAGTGACGATTGAATATATGTTTGTGCCCGCACTTATCGGGAGATTTTCCAGCCAAAAGTTTCCATTTCTTTCGACCGATGCCACATAGACATTTGTGTAAATACCGTTGTAAAATATATTCGTGTCGCCGTTTGTGAACACAACTTGCGCTGTCACAGTAGCCGTTGGGTCGCCAATTACACCGCGACAGGTAAAACTGCTGCCGCTGATTTGTGTTCCAACTGACGGCCAAGTGACTTGCACCAATGGCGGATTGGTCTTGCTGGAATAGTCCAGCGTAAAAGTGAAATTCGTTGTCGTGTTGTTTCCAGCTAGGTCGGTCGCGTGAATCGTGACGGTGTTCAGCCCATTGGTCAATGGAACATCAAGACATTCAAAATAGTTGGTCGTAAAGCCTCGTGAATTTGGATCATAATACTGGTCGGTGATTTCCGATGGCAATCCGGTGGCGACGCCTAGAGCGTTGCTTAAATCGTAACTGATACTAGCGAGTTGTTCCTGACAATATCCATATATCTGAATCAACGGTTGTGAAACCGTGGTTGAAATCGGATTTGTGATAACTATAACGGGCGGCAAAGCAAGGTTGATATGTTTTCTTTGCCATGTTTGCGTGGCATTATTCGGCAACCCTTTTAGACCAACCCAAACATCATGCCAACCCCCGTTCAAGCCGAGATTTACTGTTATGTTTGAACTTGTATAGGTCTGCCAAATGGCATCGGCAATGTAGTTCGTGTCGTCAATCACGACAGCCATATAGTTAGGCCACCCATGAGTGATATTTAGTTGCGCTGGCACACTCATGGTATTGACGTAGGTGTTGGTGACAACAAGGGAGAAACTAATAATGTTCGGGTCTGTGCCATCTTCGTAGTCAGATAAAAGCGTGCTTCCGAAACTGTCGAGATTTGTGTCCGACAAGGCGGTCGTTCCGAAGTATTCCCAAAACCACCAGTCCGGTGTGGTGTTCCCGTTTTCAGTGACTCCCGTCCAGTCCATCGCTCTAACAAACAAATACTGCCGCCCATTATTCTGCAAGTTAAACGGCTGGCAATTCGTGTCGGCGGGAAATAATTCTGATTCCACAGAGAATGGTTGCGTCAAGTCTGTGGTGGTCATTATCGCATAGACCTGATTTGTCGCGTTGTGAAGATTGTAGTAGGAAAAACCATTTGAGACATTGGTGATTTCCAGCCAAAGGGAGTTCGTGTCGAAGCTGTAAGCGAAGTTCGCCGAATACTCTGTGCCGCTGTCGAGCATCGGCATATCCAAACCAAACATCGCCGCTGTTTCACGCATAAACTGCGCGTCCTGCACCTGCTCAATCAAGTTGGCGACGGCGTTGCCTTGTGCATCAACTGCCGCTTGCACTGAATCAACGGTGTTGGCGGTCATTGACTGCCGCGCCATCAAGCGCGGCGCTTGGGGAACTTGCCCGCCGGTTGCGTCAACCAAGTAAATTCCATCCGCCATTTGCCACGCCTGACAATTCCAGTATTGCACCGGCAGACATGGGAACGGCGGAATGACTCCGTTGGTTTCTACAATCCAGAAAGTTCCGCCCATGACTGGAAGCGACTCTAAAGGAGCTTGCGACAAGCCATAAGCATCGGCAGTCACGGCCACAATCGAATCCGATTGCGCTGGTGGGGTCTCGCTGATGGCTTGAACCGGCACGGCCTCACCGCTGAAACCGCTCACCACGGCCGTTTGCGCGAAGCCAACGCCCGCCCAAAATAAAAATCCCGCGACAGTGGCGGCGCGGGACAATCCAACAATCAGGTTTTTAGAAAACCCATTCTCCTTGGTAACTTTCTTCATAAGTTTGATTTTAATTCTGCTATTTCAACCCGCCCCTTAACTAACAAGCCTGCGCCCGGCGTCAAGCGCAAACAAAACATCAATCATCCGTTTAGCGGTGTAGTGATTCGCGGCAAAGACTGCTTTCCTTACAAGCTGTGCCGTCGTCTGATTACCGCGTCGTTCTTGGTGCCGCCATCCGCAAACAACGGATGCGTCTGCATTTGAGCCAAGAACGGCTTTCCGAAAAAGCTGACTTGCACCCAAACTATGTCGGTCGGGTTGAGCGGGGTGAGGAGCACGTTTCATTGATTGCCTTGCGCCGCATTGCCAAAGCGTTGGGCGTTCGCGTCCGCACCCTCGTCAAAGACATCTGACTGATTGCCGCTCGCGTAGAGTTCCACGCGCTCAAGAAAATCATCCACGATGAACGGCTTGGCGATGAAGTCCACCGCGCCAAGTTCCAACGCCAGCGTCCGCCGTTCTTCAAGGTGATTGCCGGAAAGGAAAATTATCGGTGTGCGGTGGGAAATCCAACGCTGTTTCAAGTCGCGGCAGATGTCGAAGCCGTTGACTCCCGGCAAGTCCACGTCCAGCGTGATGAGGTCAAATTTTTGGCCGGTCGCCAGTTCCAAACCGCGCCGTCCGTTCACGGCGGTTTCCACGTCGTAACCGGCGCGTGCCAGTAAGAATGTCATCAGTGCCGCCACCGATGGCTCGTCCTCGACCACCAAGATTTTCTTTTTCTCACTCATAGCCCCAAACGCCAAGCGGCGTTTTCCAAAGCGTTGCCGATTACTAGCCGCTTTTCAAAAATGGCGCAAGATTAAAATAAACCCATGTTGGGTGTTCTCACTTTGGCGCGGTCTTGTTCTCCTAAAGGACTATGCCGCGCCAGCGACAATTAAAAATCTTGGGTGATGCCATCAGGCAACGCCGGGACGAATCCGGCATGAGTCAAGAAAAGCTGGCCGAAAAAGCCAGCTTGCATCCGGTTTATATCGGCAAAATTGAACGCGGGGAACAATGGATTAGTCTGCACGCTCTCTTGCGAATCGCCAAAGCGTTGGGCGTTCGCGTCCGTGATTTGGTGTCCGACCTCTGACGGAACGAGGGAAATTTCCCCTCGTTCCGGCGGCGAGAAACCGCCTCGTTGAAACTCAATCGGTTAGAAAATCCCTGGGGATGGGTGGCGTGGTGAAAACGAGCATTTTCCGTTTTTTGGACGGTTTTTCTCAAAATAGGACGCGCGTATTTGACTTATACGCGCTCTTTTTCGGGCGGGCGGGGTGGTGGGAGCGGGCGGCTCCGGGTGAAAACCGCCCAAAATCACCCCCGCCTCCGTTACTTTTTAGCTCGGCGCGCTTGTTGCGATGCCCGCATTTTCGCCCGCGTAGCCTCAGTGATTTCGCGCTTCGGCTTGTTGCCCTTGGTCTTGCCCTTGGCCTTTGCTTTGCCCTTTCCCTTCTTGTCCTTGGCGCGTCGCTTCTGTTGCGACTCGGACATTTTCTTGCGTGTCTCCGGTGGGATGAAACGCTTGGGAGCAACGCCTAAAAGTTTGGCTTTGTCCTTTTCCAGCGCGTCAATCTTCTCTTGGATCGCCGCTACCTTGCGGTAGTCGGCGGCTGTCAGTGGAGTATTCATAACGCGGACATATCAGCAGGGGGCGTGCCGGTTGTCCACATAAATGCAGATTCATCCGACGCGACACCTCGTTTTGCATATAATGTCAATATGAGGACATTTTTCGAGACTGAACTACGGGACAAACTCAACGGCATGGGCGCGGGCAAGCTGCCGCCGCTCGTATATGCCGCGTTGGTGGCGGATATATCCGCCGACATACAGGCCGCGCTCACCAAGTCGCTTAACAAGCGAACGAAGCCCCATGCACTTGCCCGCCTTGTCCACGCTTGTTTGTCAGACAAACAGGCGGGGGATTCCAAAGGGGCTGAAAGCCCTTTTGGCCAATCGCGCAACGGCCATCCGCAGGATGAGACGGATGCGCTAATTGGCGCAAGTGCATGGGAGAATGAAGTGAGTTTGTCCACACAACCAAGCTGACATGAAAACCTCTGTCCAACTGCGTATTCGACTGCCACAAGCACAAGCGGCTCTGTGGCTCGCCTTGCCGCCCTCTGTGCGTGCAAAGGCGGTTGCTATGGTCTTGGGGGCGACTGGCAACATAAACCTCGCGGAACTGGCCTCTATGCGCCGCGAATTGGTCAATCTAGGAACACTCTTGAATCAGTCATTGTGTGTGTCGCGTGGCCGGTCGGTGGATGATGCCGCGCTCAAGCAATGCGTGTCCCTGTTGTCGCGTATAACGATATGAAAGCGTGCGTCTATATCAAAAATGCCAAGCGTGGCCGTGGTCGCGGCCAATGCCTGACGCTCGTTAAGCATTGCATGGGTGAAGGCCGGAGCATCCGCGAAGTGGATGACGGCCAAAGCCGCGTTGCCGGTGTCTATATGTCGGGGCTGGCCGGTCAACCGGACGGCAAGAATCCCCGCGCGATGCGGGATAATCTTCTGCGGTTGAACCATGCCGGCAAGTCAAAGGAGATGGCAAAGCATATTGTCCTATCCATCGAGGACACTACAGACCCGGCGGCTCGTCGGGCGGCGGCAAGAATACTTCGCCGCATGACGTTTGAATTTCTCAAGATATATGCGCCGGGGTGTGCCTCGCTCGCGTTTATCCACCTCGACCGGAAACACCCTCACGCGCATTTGATAATTGCGAACTCAAACGGCGAGCGGTCGTTACATTGGACGCCAAAAATCCTGCGCGAAATGCAGTCAATGTCGTGGCTCTCGCAAGATTTATCTACGGTGGTGCAATCAGGGCGCAAGGGCGGCAGTTTCACTGTCCACAATGCCTATCCGCTGGCGCGTCTGTCCCTCGCGGCGGAATTGGCGGCTCTGCCTCCGGCTGAACTGGAAAAGATTTCATGGGTGCGTCGTGGTAACACAAGGGTCTTTACTTACAAAGGCCGTCGTGTCCGCGAGCGAACCATTGAAAGAGAAAGAAAGAAAACCTATGCAACTGAACATCCCGCTATATGTGACGCTGGCAAACCTGTCGGCACACGTCAAACGCCTGACAAACGAGAATCAACCGTTGTCGGAATCGGAAATCAACGTCCTGCTGATACTGCGGGGCGTGCTGATCCAAAACAACCTCGGCCAGTCGGAACTGCGAGCCTCGTTGGAACGCTTATTGAAGCGGCAAGCGAACTCGAACGGCTCCGGGGAGAGCGCGACGCCGAACTTTCCGCTCCCCAAATCAAGTTCAATCCAAACATACAGTAGCCCTACGGAACTGGATAAGCGGATTGCCTTTGACTTGGCAACGCTGGCAAACCTGCAACAGCAACGGCAACAGCGCCCGCGTAAAAAGGTCGCCGTGGAAGTCGAGTTCAACTAGCAAACACGATTCGCCACACGCCATATTCAAAGCTCGCGGCGATGCTAAATCGGGTGGTCACGCGCGGCGTGTCGTCAAACTCGACCTCAAGGCACTGGCCGCGCTCAATGATGCGGCCTTGTCCGTTGCGTCCGTCGCCGCCGATGACTCGGCCTGTATCGAAGATAAAGCGGTGGTGTTTTTTCATAAATCAAAATGGCTTGGGTTCCTCACAACGATATTTACCCGGTGAAACCTTAACAAACTCGAACATATCTCCTTTATCCCGCATGAGTTTCCAAATGCTTTCCGCCTTACGCTCCTGACAACCGAACTCCGTTTCAATCTTCCCTAATAACTCCCTTACTTCAAATTCGTCCCCGGTCTTTACTAATGCCATTGCCCGCTTTAACTCGTCGTCCTCCTTCGCCTTGGCCTCGGCCTCCTTGCTTATCGTCGCGGCTGGCAATCGCCTTGCAACTGGTGCGCTCACGGCGATAGGCGCGGCGGCATCCTCCCAAAACAATCCCTCGCCACTGTGCCGCGCGTAATGCTTCTGGTTCGGCACGCCTGAACGCTCGCCGCGCTTCGTATACCCTCAACGCCTAACAACGCATCTGCATCGGTCAACGGCTCAAAGCTCAACATCGCATCATGCTTGAATACTTCATATTCAAGCTCAAAGCTCATAAACTTTTCATCAAATACGGTTATCCGCTTCACCTCACTTGGACAAATAGGCGCGTTGGTTTCGGTGACGGTGACGGTCACTTTTATCTCTGGTGGTCGCGGCGGAACGCCCAAATCTTCAATGTAGTTCGCCCGGCAACAAACCTTGCAAATTCTTTCGCCCCTAAACAGGTTTTCATTATACCAAGCCCGCTTGTTCGTGGCTTTGTTGGGCGATAAGCCCGGTTCGCCGTCGTCGGGGAACAGACATTTCCTACCACAGCGGGGACATAGCTTCTCGGTTAAAACGAGTGAACTTCGCATATCCCCTAACCCAAAGTCCATCTCACCATTCTCCTTTATTATTATCTGACTCATACACACATTTTAGGGCGATGTGAGACAGTTTCAACCAGCAGAGTGAAAATAGTTCAAAATAAGTAAAAACGCCCCGCACGTCCGCACACCGCACACAACCCCCTAAAGGGGGTTTGTGTGTGCGGTGCGGTGCGGATGCGCGGGGCTGTGGGGTGGGTGGGTATTTTAGTTAATGCGCTTTAAGGGGCGGCGTTGGTTCTGCATGGCCGCTTGTCGCCGGGCTTGTCGGGCGTCCAATAAAACTCGGATCGCACGTCCGATTAGGAAGCCAGCGGCGGCGGCGAAAAATAAATCCCGAAAGAAATTGTTGCGATTATTCATAGTTTCACTTTGTTGTCTTTTTGCGTTGCGATACTGCCTTTTTAAGTATCTCCCGTGTCAAAACGGTTGGCGGTTTTTTCTTCAAAGACTTTTCCCATGATTCGACTTTGGCTTTTAATCGCGCTTCCTCCTGCGTTTTGAACGCATCCGCCTTTATAGGCTTGCCAGTGAACTTACCTGAATGTGTCTGGTCAACAAGGGTCACGCCCAATTCATCATATTCAATCGTGGTTCTATTGTTTGGCAAATGTTGCATTCCTTCATCTATTCGGATGGGCAAGTTTGTCTTGTCGTCGGGTTCAATTATCCACCGCTCTTTGCCGTTATGAAATTTAATTCGGACACAACGCATTTTCAGAATGTCGCGCCGCCGTTTGCCATTGTTCGCTCGTCTAGGGTCGTTGTTGAATTGTTTTTGTAGCCGGTCTTTCAAATCCCCGCCTAAAGTTTGTTTCAACTGCTCCGGCATGGCGCGAAACAATTCAATGCGGGCTACCTGTGAACGAATCGTTCCCCGCAATAGCTTCCGTTTTTGTGGGTCGCCCTTGGCGTCGGCAAATTGCCGGATGACTTCGGCGGCTTTGCCCGGATTGAAGTCGCCTTTGGCAAGTATCTCCTGCCGGAGAACCTCGGCGGCTTTTTTAGCCTCGGCTCGGCTCGCGTTCAAGTCTTTTATCTGACTGGAAATCTCACTTATGTCCCCGGTGGCCTTGGCGATTTCCAGCAACTTGGAAACCTGCTTGCCTATATCAGCAATCAGCGCGTCCTTTTCTTCAAGCGTCTTGGTCAACCTGCTTACTTCGGAACTGCGCTCACTTGTCAATGCGGACCAATCCATGTCCGCGAGATAATTCAAAACGAGCTTTTCAAGGTGAACATATCGCCAAGTGAAAATCACTGATTTGGGTTGCACTCGATGCTGGTCTGAAACGACATAAGCCCATTCACCATTGCGCTCTGATTTGCCGTGGTCACGAAACCACATTGCATACTTTGGAAAATCACCGTCGAATAGCACGCCTTGAAATATATTCACTGCCAAGTCGCGCTGTGGGCCTGTTGGCTTGTAGCCGCGATTATGGACGCGCATAAACACGCTCTCTTTGATGACTTGCGGATAATAGCCCTTTATGACTGCGCCCGCTGGTCTGCGTTTCTTTCCCCGCGCGGTGTGCGGAGTGAACTCGCCGATCACGGCGCGGTTGAATTGGATTTTCTGGATGTAACTGAAATTCCACGCCTCAGCTTTGTCGTGTCTGGTTCCCCAAACTGGAACGCGCTCGCGGTGTTTGTTAAGCAAAGTGGCGATGCGTCCGCGTCCCCAACCGCGAAGTGTAAGCCAAAAAATCAACCGCACGATTTTTGCGCGTTCGGGAATGATTTCAAACTGTGTTCCGTCGGCTGATTGCTTCAACCAGTAGGGACACATTTTTGTCATCGGCTTTTTCTGTTCAAACGCGAGATTTTGTTTCTTTGTCCATGCCTTGCCTACCCGGTCGGCGAGTTGAACGCTGTAATTGTGGGCTGACCATATTGCGCCAAGCGAAATGAAAAGTTGCCCCATGTTCTTATTAACCGTCTCTCTGGAATACCATTGCTTGTCAACGAGCGTTACAATCTCCATTCCACTCTTTAGAATATCCGTGAATGTGGTGTAGGCCGTAAAAACATCCTCGCGGCTCAAACGGTCAAACGCCTCAATTACAATTACGCTCCCGACAGGGACGCGCCCGGATTTTATCATTTCGAGAAGCACGCCAAGCGCGCCTTCGGTGCGGTTTTTTCCGCGAAAGCCCGATATGGCTTCGTCGTAGAACTGCCGCGATTTTTCAAGTAACAATCCGTTGTCGCTGCAAAACTTCACGCACGCTTCCCACTGGCGGCGATACGAATCAGATTTTTTTTGCTCGCCCGAACTGAACCGAATATAAGAATAAGCTAACTTCATAAAATGATTAATGTGGGCTTATGATACCACGAAAAAATGGAGAATACAATCCTATATTGCAATAAACGTGTCGCCGAAGCCGCAGTTCACTTCGACCTCAATGCCGTAGGCGTCAATCCCGGAGACCGCCGCTGAACAGGCTCGCGAAAGCATAAGCACTGTATGGACTCAACCCGCGCGTCACCGCAACGCCAAACGCCTGATCAAACCCCGCTCCCGCACTGAAAGAATCCCTTACCTCCCCTAAGCCTGCCCCCCGGACCGCGAGTGGTCCCCACTCGCAGCCCGTCGCCAGCCCAGGGGATCATCTAGCTCCAAGTCAGGTCTGCGCCTCCCTGTAGCGCCGGCTTTCCCGCCTGCGGGTTCGCGGAACTTTCCAGTTCCGTGTTACTTTCGGGGGATTATCAAACCGTCCCGGACAGGGTCGACTAATCCCTGCCTCCCGGACCACGAGTAATCCCAACTCGCAACGCGTCGCCCACCCGGGAGCGTCGGCGCCTCGCCGGCATATTGTATTTTTCCGCTTTTAATTTCAGGTTTTGCTTAAATTGTTTCCCATTTTCAGGGTAGGGTTTTTCCCCATAGCGCCGTCACCTCAGAGGGTCCATTCTATTTAAAAATAAACTGATTATATTTCATTCATCTCTCTTGTCGTTACGCTGGTCGTTATTGGCGTCCTGTTGTGGCTGGTTAATACCTATATCCCGATGGATGGTAAGATAAAGAAAATCCTAAATATCGTCGTGGTGATCTGCGTCGTGCTGTGGCTGTTGTATGCCTTTGGCATTCTTCACCATTCTGGCGACATTCAAGTCCCCCAGCTCCGGTAGCCAGCCGCTGCTTATTTCCCAAACGAGTGACAAAATGATCTGAACTGCACCAAATCAACGAAAGGTAACTCCATGAAAACCATCAAAACATTCAAATTATCGCTCGTCCTGTTAACCGCTCTGGCCACAATGCCCTTGGTTCAGGGGTGTGCGTTATTGCTCTTGGGCGGTGTGGCGGCCGGGGCGGCGTATGGCACGGTGAAATATGTCAATAATACCCTGCAAGTCACTCAGGAGGTCTCCTTGGACAAGGCATGGACGGCGGCCAACGCCGCGTTAAAGGCGCTGGCGATGCCCGTCACTTCCTACACCAAAGATGGGGCGTCCGGCAAACTGGAGGGGCGCAATGCCAAGGGGCAACCCGTGTCCGTCCAACTCACTCGGAAAACCGACACCGTCACGGATATTGAAATCACCGTTGGCACCTTCGATAGCGCGGGGAACCGGACGGAAGCGCAACAGATCTATGACCAGATGAAGTCCCGCTTTTGAACGGCATCGCCGCCTGCGACAGGACCGCAGTCATTGGCAGGCTTTTTGAGCTTGTCGTAGCGTAGTCTCGGCAGAGCTCCGCCAGATGAATTCAGATGGGTCGGTTACCGCATTACCGCTCCATCTATCTGGTTGTGAGGCGCTCCAGACACTCTGCCAGTGGCTTGAAAGCTCGCTGGGTCATCCCTTGCTGGGATTTCCAAGACGAAGGGAGCGACTGGCTTACAAAGCCGCGTAATGGGCGTCCACTTTGGCGCTGACGTCGCGGTAGGTGACGTCGGATTCGTAGATGATGAGAAATTGCTCGATGGCCTCGGCCTTTTTGCCCATTTTTTCAAACACGCAGCCGAGGTGGTAGATGAGGTCCTTCTTCTCCTCGTCGAACGCGGGCTTTTCCTTGATGGCATTCTGCAACGTGCGCACGGCGGAATCGTTCATGCCGCGTTTGGCGAAACATTGCGCCAGACCGCTCATCGCCGCAATGCGTTTGTGGGGATTGGCCTGCGCCTTCTGAAATTCCGCGATGGCCTCGGCAATCTTGCCGGTGTGAAACAGCAACTGCGCCAGCTCGAAACGGATGGCGAGGTCGGTGGTATATTTCTCGACGCGCTTCTGGCATTCAGCCATCTGGAAGCTTAATTTCTCGGCCGAGATCGCCGCCGTTTTTTCCGCCGTCCCTTCGTCAAACGGATTCAACTGCGAGATCTTAAAATCAAACTGTCGCACCATCGTGTCGGCAATGGCGCGATCGAGCGTGGCGTCACTGCCGAGCTCTGACTGTTTGATGCGGTCGTAAAGCGCGAGCGCGCGGGGAAACTGGTTCTTTTGCGTGTAGAGTTCCGCGAGTGAGCGGAGCAGTTTCTGATTGTTCGGCTCCGTGATGAGGCGCGTCTCGTATTCCTCGATGAGCCGCAGTGCCACATCTTCGGTCTTATGCACGCGCTTTTCCTGTTCCAGCGAGACGGCTTCCTCCTTGTTCCGCAAAATATCACGAAACGAGCCGGAGCCGTCGGCCAGGGCGTTGTAGCCGCCTTCGTCGAGCACCTTGTGCGCGGAAAGATTTTTCTGGGCCTGCAACAAATCCGGATCGTAGGGCGAGGTACGGATGAGTTCGTCCAGAAACTGCTCGGCGACCGTGGCGTTGCCACCGGTCTCGGCGACGGCGTTGGCAAACTCGATCACCTGCGCCTTGTCCTTGGGCGACAGCCGCACCACGGTTTCCAGCGACAACACGGCGGTCTTGGGGAGTTCCAAAGCGCGCGCCGCGTCCACGATGATGCGATGGGCAAAGGGGTTGTTCGCGTCGCCGTTGAGCACCTCCTCGGCAATGGCCATGGCCTCGGCGGGGTTTTTGCCCAGGGTGATTTTGGCCTTGGTGATCTGCGGCGACGAACCGGCGCTGCTGATCATCTTCTTAAAAAAGCCCGTGCTCGCGCCGGCCGAACGCTGCGTTTGCGCCGACCGCAAAGCCTTGCGGGCTTCAAACAGCCCCGGCTCCTTTTGCAGCACCTGGCAGAACAGCGTGGTGGCGTAGTCAAAATTCTCGCGCTGCGCGGCCTCGACCGCCTTGGCGTAGAGCCGGCGCAGGTCCGGGGAGAGTTCGTTAAGATTTTTTTCAGCCATAAAATTTCGTTCCCACTGGAGTTCAAGCGTTAGCTTGTCCGCCCAGACATGCTGAAGCGTGAACTCCAACTAGCCGCATTGCGCCCGCTGCCGCAGCGCGTGATCCACCAGCACCAGCGCGGTCATCGCCTCAACCATCGGCACCGCGCGCGGTAGCACGCAGGCATCGTGGCGGCCCCGGCCCTTGAGCGTGGTGTTGTGCAATTGCTCATCTACCGTGTCCTGTGCGTGCATGACGGTGGCGACGGGCTTGAACGCGGTGCGAAAAAAAACTGTTTCGCCATTGGAGATGCCGCCCTGAATGCCGCCGGAGCGGTTGGTGGTCGTAAACACTTTGCCGCCGCGCGCGCGGATGGCATCGTTATGCTCGCGGCCGGTCAGCAGGGTGCCGGCAAAGCCATCGCCGCTCTCAAAGCCCTTGCACGCGGGCAAGCTCAACATCGCCTTGGCCAGATCGGCTTCCAGCTTGTCAAAGACCGGTTCGCCCCAGCCGGCCGGCACGCCGCGCGCGAGGCCCTCGATGATGCCGCCCACAGTGTTGCCGTCATTGCGGGTTTTTTCGATGAGCCGGATCATGCGCTCCGCCGCCTTGGGGTCGGGGCAGCGGACGATGTTGGCTTCCACATCCTTGAACTTCACCTTATCGGGATTCACCTCGCCGATGATCTTCTGCACCTGCTTGACGTAGGCGAGGACTTCCACGCCGAATGTCTCGCGTAAAATCTTTCTGGCAATCGCGCCGGCGGCGACGCGACCGATCGTCTCGCGCGCGCTGGCGCGTCCGCCGCCCTGCCACGCGCGGACGCCGTATTTGGCAAAGTACGTGTAGTCCGCGTGCGAGGGGCGGAACTTGTCTTTCATCTCGTTGTAGGCCTCGGAGCGCTGGTCTTCGTTTTTGACCCAGAGCGAAATGGGGGTGCCGAGCGTGAGGCCGGTGGAGGAGAGGCCGGAGAGGATTTGCACCGTGTCGGATTCCTTCCGCGG
>Ga0214172_1000140_pt1 | contig 39909 bp, 31 predicted proteins | sample TroBogEpilimnion_29_FD_153010 | JGI IMG/M metagenome (GOLD analysis project Ga0214172, IMG submission 153010) | Freshwater microbial communities from Trout Bog Lake, WI - 12JUL2007 epilimnion | ecosystem: Environmental > Aquatic > Freshwater > Lake > Epilimnion/Euphotic zone | place: Trout Bog...
CAGCGGCTGCATGCCGGCGTGGTAAATAAAATACCCTTTACCATAAGGTTTAACCAGTATGTAGGGAAAAGTGGTCGTCGTATCGCCGGCATTGGCAATCACAGTGGCGTCACTGGCCTGGACTTCCCAGCCCAAATGAAAGTAATTAATCGGATGTTTCGGTGAGATTCCCCAGGGAATGTCTTCAGCGGCCAGTGGCATTCGCCACCACAGTTGGCCGGTGGGAATATGGCTGACCAGGGGATGCGCCTGGGTCACAGTCAATAGTTCGTTCGGAAACCAGTTGGCAAGTTTATGATTGAGCATATGAATACCCATCGCATTAGCAAAGGCAAAATCTCCACGGGTAGTTCCATTGGGATTGCGGGTGAAAGCCGAGGAACCGATGAACAAAAAACCACCTGCGGCAACATAGTTGGTGAACCCAGCAACCTCAGAATCACCGATGGCTTCGGATGCCAGGCTGATGACGATGGGGTATTTGGGTGTGCCGTCCGCATTTATTAACACCCCGGAGACAATGTTGGAGTCCCCAAGCACTTGAAAGGGAGTACCATCCGATCTCAGGGCTTCCTCGACGGATTCCGGCATCACAAAATAATGCCAGTTTGATGGCCACCACGCCTTGCCGGTGGTGCCGGCCCCCGTAGGTGTGTTGGCGTCGGCAGACAAAGTTTCCAGGGAGCGTGTCAATTCGGAGTCGTGAATTGCAACAATGGGCATAGCTGCACTAGCAGTTGACACTATCACGGTGGCAACAATAATGGTGAACAGTGAGCCCAGTAAATTTACATTTACCCAAGGGCAAACCCTCAATTTCACAATTAATTTCCTGGTGCGTGCAATAAATTGTTGAAATAACCTAAGAGTTCCAATTTCCATATGAAAAGTTACAGGTAATTTTTTAATATTTGCCCAACTAGACCTTCTAGAATCTGATACAGATGAGATTCTGGCAACTCTCTTAGCAATCTGATACCGCCAAAACATCTAGGCCTTCTTACCGTTAAATCCGTAAAGCAGAGACTGAGGATGCTGAATATGCTGAATATTGGATATACTCGCTATCACCTGTCGCAATAGTCCAAATGAGTAATTTGTCCAATACATGGTTTTATTTGGAAAATAGTGGTCAGCATTGCGAACGATGTTGAGAAATTGCATCATCGAGGAATCAATTGCATGAACTTGTACATGATTCCATACCATTTCTTGCTCCAGAGTATATCCTGACGGGGTCAGCGAAAGTATGCGCTCAATTTCGTCCACAACTCTAATTTCGGGGCGGACATGACTCAATTGGCCAAGACTTCCCTCCGGCAACCGATACACCGGTCCCCATGTCAAGCCATCTCGGTCATATGCTGCAGCAGTGACATTTGGCACTTTAAATAGAGAAGCCTCAAGGCTAGCTGTACCCATACCAATAAAAATGTAGGCGTCTTCCATTACTTGCCATAAACGATTATATGGAACCGCCCCAGCCAGGTGGATGAACTTTTCTAAATGGTATTTTCTTATCAGTTCTTGCATTGGGGTAGCATACTCTCCCGTACCATACACAACCCAGCTAACGTTGCGGCCACGTTCTCTCAGCATCCTGACAATTTCAACCATATATAAATTATATTCCTTCATCGGGGATAGGCGCCCTACCGATACAATTTTCCCCCATTTTGGCTTTCGTGTAGCTTCAGCGAACTCACTCGCATCAATCGGTATTGGCCATAATTCGCCATTCTGTTGGTGCAACAATTCCAACTCTTCAATTTGGTCGACTCCACAAAAAATTCGTGAATTGACAGGGATGTTTCTAAGAAAGTTGTTCGTATAGAATTTTCTAGCATCCCAAATGGACAGGTCTCGCGTATTATAATACCATTTAAAAACATATGGGTTGTATATACCTGCTATAACTTTGCAGTTGCTTCCAGCAAGGGTCGCCAACTGACACGCTATCCAGGATGATCCAATATCAAAACTCTTAACCACATCGGGAATTGGCAACCTGAGACTTTTCCAGAGTCGGCTAGCATGATAATAGTAATATAACTCATGGAATCGCTCACCAAGTGCTACACAATTAACTTCCGTCGGCAGTAAATTGGCCCAGCGACCAGGAGATTCGATCAACAACGTTACGCTGTGTCCATTTTTAACCAACCATTTAGACATTCTAACAATAAGAGTTTCAATTCCTCCCAAGTAGCCTGGCGTAGAATAAATAAATAATATACGCATAAAATTCTAGTTGATTGGCGAACTTAATCTGCGCGCGCGAAATATCCAATCTTCAGCCGTAACCCACCCCATTTGTCTTTTAAAACTTGTCCAACGACTCTTTCCAATTGTCGGCTCTTGCCACCAGCTAATAATTTCCATTTGCAGATTAGCTTTGTGGAGATTTTTTACCAGCGACCTGGGACTACAAGGATTAATACCACTTTGATTATAATCCCCTAAATTCCGATAATCTCCGCGACCCAAGAGTCGGTTTATAATAATTGCGAACCGGCAGAAATTCGGACCATCGACAATTAGCGTTCCCCCAACCTCAACAAATCGGGCACAAAGTTCAAGGAATTGTCCCGGGTCCGCCTGCAAATGAAGCAAGCTTGAAATCAGAACACAATCAAATCGACGCTCACCCAAATTGGCAAAACATTCTGCCAATGTACCAAAAATTAGTTCGATACTCGAATCGGAACTTGATATACCAACTATCGAATCTAGGGGTAAAATCGTAATTTCAGCACCTGACTGCTTCCAATTCAACTCGTTTACACCAAGACCGCAGCCAATTATTAAGATTTTCTGGGCACTGTCCATCAAAAGACTATGAATTGGATTGTGTGGATGCTCATAATAATTTTTTGACCATTTCCGATGGCGAAATTTAGATTCCACGTTACATAGTGTACGGGCTGGGTGAATACCGTTTGCGATATTCATCAGCGTTTGAATCTGTTCTTGGACGGTTGGTAGGGCCAAACCCACTTGCCCTACGTATCGATTGGATAAGTGGTGGACCAGAAATTCATTCAAGTTTGATATGCAAATCACTTTCCGATACCCACAGCGAGTGTACGGATCTGTGGCTGCAGTGCAGGCAAAGTCATGTCTACCCTCCTCCGGGGGCCTGAGAAAACCACCTGATGAAATCATCTTTTTAAGTTGAGCCTGTGTTAGGATGTAACACGCTGCATGTTCATTTGAAAATTCAGCAATTACGCTTACTCCACGACGTTGGGCAGATTCCGGCACCCAATGAAAGCATCCATGCATGTCGGGAAAATGTCGCCCTCCATTGCCGTCTAGTTCATAACGTAGAAATCCCGCTATTTCGTCCGGTTGCAATTCGTCCTGCACCCGCATGAACGCCATTATCGATTCGTGTGTAATTTCGATGTCATCCTCAGAATAAATAAAAAGATCAAAATTCTGAATATTGTCCGCAAAAACCGGTTTGTGCGCAAAGGGAAGCGTCCATGAGTTTGCCCCAGGCATACCGACCAAAACCGAAACGTCAGACGGAAGGTCTTTCGGACCATCGGAAACCACGACCATTTTTACATCAAATGGCATCCTTCGATATTGGTGTAATATGTGTTGTAAATATTGATAATTTTTCATGCCATAACTGGCAAGGACAACTAGCAATTGCAAACGCCTTGGGGCGATATTACCCTCTTTGGGGGTCGCGCCAATTCGACTCATGCTAATGCCATTATTCGGGAGCATTGGATAACTTAAGTTTCAATATAATTGATTATGATTTACGTGCTTGGAACGTAAATATGCCTTGTGTTCCTAATAATTTCCATTGAAGCCCCAGAACATTCATTTTAATTTCCACATTAAAACTGTTTTAGGCCTGTCGGCGGGCTTGGTAAGGGCAAAATTGAAAAAGATCTTAATTGTGCGTTTGCCTCCCTGCCTCGAAAAATTATTTGATGGGGACCGGTTGTTAAATTAAAGTGGATCGGAGCAAATTGATTAGCTGTATCCGTACCAGAACCCCGCCAACTTACCAGTACCTGCTCAAACCCGGCTGTAACCGGAATGTCCCAAATCATTGTCGGATCTTGAGGCTGACCATCCATATTTACCCAGAACGAATTCGCCCCGGTGTCAGGAGCGTTCACGATTGCCAGAACCACATAGATTCCTGCGTTTGTTATTGTAAAATTATAAATTGCGCTCCCAGCATTTGTCATTGTGGCAGTTAAATTGGGCTGATACAGATAAATGTTTGTGATCCCAGCTACGACGTTTGTGCCAAAAGTAAACGGGGCAGTTACAGCCCCAGAGTTTGCTGCAATGGCATACCCGTAGGAATTCTGCGGACGAATTATCACGTTAATTGGAAATTGGGACTGCGCTGAAAACTGTCCATTGCTAACTGTCAGCGTCCAAACGTAATTATTTCCTGTGGTGTTCGTACCATAATTCATACTGACATTTGGAACCGGTCCCGTGCCACTTTGGTAAACTATTGGGCTTCCACCATTGACGGTATAACTCCACTGATAAACGCTTTCATTTGTTGCCGTGGCCGATAAAACTACCGTGGTACCTGAGAATATTTGTAGAACATTCGGATTGACGCCGACATTTGTTGTAGCCGTTGTGATCGGTGAAATATATGGTGAAGCGTTCGTACCAATTCCCACGACAATCAAATTTGTGGCACCATCGCCGGCAAATGTAAATATAATAGTCCGGTTTGTTGACCCGAGCATACTGGGACTAAACTTTATGGTGATCGGCTGGCTCTGCCCTAATCCTAAATTGTAAACCCCGTTACTGATGGAAAATGGAGCCAACACAGTGGCCGTGCCTATCAACAAACCGCCATCCGCATTTTGAATTATTAAATTTTGACTGACCGTCTCATTAGTTGACACGACACCAAAATTGAGGCTGGTTGGAGTTAAAACAACTAATGGATTGGTCGAACTAGCTCCGCCGAATTGGTAAGGACCAATGTCCCAATTGCCATTTGCCGACCTGATGTTCCCAGCTCTGTCGACAGTCGGACCATTTACATATCCGGACAGATTCATACCCGCCCCTCTGAAAACGCTCGAAGCCAAAATATGGTAATCTGATGGGCCGGCAAACTGGGGATTGCCGCCATTTATCGCAGCCGTTCCAATTGCCCCGAGAGCCCCAAAGGACGCCGTACCAAAGTAATTGTTCGCAATTAAAAACTGACTCGCAGATAAACCACCGATGAAATTGATACTATATGTTATGAATGCGTTGTTTATAATTTGGCTTCCCGCAGCATCCCATCCAGCGGTTGCGTCGCTACCCCCGTCCACCCTAAGCGCACATCCAGGGTTGGCTCCACAATTAATAAAAAGATTATTATACCACAACGTATTATGCTGTCCCATGAAACTACAGGTTGCAATATTTACAAATATATTATTTTCCCACACGTTATCGTGAATATTGCTTCTGCTATCTTGGCTAATTGTTACGAATTGCATGTTATCATTAACAAAATAGTTTCCTGACATTACATTCCCAACTGAGGGCGTATTATTATCACCGAATGATTGGTAACAATCTGCATGGAGTTGTGAGCTGCCCGAATAATTGTAATTTGGATTTGAGCAATTGGAAATGATGCAGCTGGTCAAACGGTTGGTATAACCCCATATTCTGAAGATATCGCCATCCTTTATATCGTGGATAAAAAGATTTGAACAGGTGTTTAAACTGCTTCCACCGCCACTGACGACACAATATAACTGGTCACCTGTGCTCCCGGACACTAGTGCCGCAGATATATTATAAATTTCTAAATTTCTGAAAATACAATTATTTCCATTTATCCCCAAAACGCCACCGGATACCATCCCGCTTGCAAGCGTCATCTTGAACTTCAGTCCGTCCACCACAACATAATTACCGTTAAAATTGTAGTGCTGCCCTCCAGTAGAATGAATGTCGATAGTTGCCCCTGAACCATTAATAGTAATCGGACTATTGGCTAGACCGGAAATTGAAAAAGTATATGAGCTCGATTCCACATAAGTACCTGAGTTTATTATTAATGTATCGCCAGCTTGAAGTTTGGCGATGGAAAGCCCGACCGTTAACCACGGAGTTCCAGCCGCCCCGTTACTAGAGTCACTACCATTTGTGGATACATAGTACGTGTTCGCGTAGAGCTTGCCTGCAGTCGTTATAGCAAGCACGGCAGTCAGGAATAATTTGTGCATAAATATCTTATTTTGTTGATGGTTTTTGCGAAGCCTTAATTTTTTGGCAAAAATTCTCCTGGCAGAAGTGTTTTAGGGCGAATATAATTTCCATTTAAAGCTTTCTAACTACCTCAACAAATTTAATTCCCAATCAAGGTTTACAGCTCATTTTGCGACCTCGCCTGCCATACCATTGGACGGTCACAACCTGCCAGCCCAATACGCCATAGTTTTTTTATTTTTTCTCGAATCTTTATAGTCGACAAAAAATAGTTGCCAAAGCGGTTAATCAATTCTGCAATTGTAATGACCTGATTTAAGACAATAGCTTTGGGCCTTGTTGCGTAAATAATTACGTCTTGATTATGTAAGCATATATCCCCAAACCTTTCCTTGTATTGAGCCCACCCCATTCCATAGTCAATTTCTTTAATTCCACAGGACAGCAAATCTCTCACCATTTTCAAATACAAGATGGTTCCGATTTCATACTTTCTATACTCACAATTAAATCCAGTCCACGTGAGATAAAACCTGCCACCAAGGTGTTCACCACACCAGAAAGCCAATGGCCGATCGGAAACAAATACTACATATGACCTGAAGGAACCGTGGCTCGCTGAAAGTGCCAATCGTTGACGATTTTCCTTATTGTCAACAAAGCCGACATCCAGCCCTCGTTGATAGGTATTTTGCGCAACAGATTCTGCAGCCTTGCAAAAAAGCGGCACATCTTCAGGTGAGGTGTAAACGGTATATTTTACCTTACAGTCAAATTCCGATTCGAACACTTTACCAATACGGCGTAGCCAATACCTATGTTTTTTTGGCCGCTCAGACAAAAAGGCATCAAAATTTTCAGGCAAATTTGTTTTCCAATGCTGGACCGCCGGCTGCGCTATTCCCCGGCACCAGGGGGAGAATTCGGCCTTTACCAATCGATTCAGATAATTCCCCACCGAAAAATGGCTGATTAACGCACGATCCGCGACGCCATCCCGCAATGTTTTTTGAATTTCTTGAATCATTGCCCTGGAAACTTGTTCTGACCCGTCACCAAGCACCCCACCGCCAACAAAAACAAACTGGTTTACTGGCATTGTGGGTAATTTAAAATACCCAATCCGTGGCCGCAACTGCGTGATCTCGAGACGACCTACCAATATGGCGACTGGCTGGTCGTTTACAGCGGCAACAATTATATGTGGGCGTATTATCTCCGACCGGACAGACGCCAACATCACGATAAAGTCTATATCTGATTCGGGGTGCTGATTATGAGCGGTCCAAAATAAACGCAGTTTTTCAATCTCCTTTAATGACGTCGCCGTATATATATTTAATTTTGATTCAAACATTTCACCTTTCACGGGTTGCATATTCAAACAAATATTCATTGCGCCTCTAATCCGACGACGGGATATGCCCTTCTACTGGGCAAATGATCCTCTGGTTTTTCAAATTTATCCGTCGCATCCGTCAAGCACATCACGCAAGTGATCGACCCAACCAACCAAAACCAGGCAATAATTGTTTGATCAAAATATACGATTGAAAAAAAGGATAAACAGTGAGTTACCAAAGCCACCCCCATCGTCCACAAAAAAAAACTAGTAGCCTGGTCCGCCCATTCACCACGAATCCCCCGGCCTATTCCTTTGAAGCAAGCGATAATAATTATGAGGAACAGTCCAAGTTTCAAAAGGCCACCTTTGACACCTTCCATGACATAATGGTTTGTAATATCCATCATGTCGGGATCGGCCGCAATGACTTCACCTGACGGTCCCCAATGCGCCGTATACGTGGTTCCAAATAGCCACCACTCATTTAAGTGGGCAACCGTCTGATCCATCAGCCAGGCACGATGCCATCCGGTGCCCCCCGCTATATTGCTTAATTTGGCAAAGATGTACCAGACGGGGGCATTCATTACTACGGCGAGTCCAATGGTGATTGCGACTGTTCCCCAACGAAACAACCGCATTTTACTTCGCCAGCGCCAAACAAATAGCCCACCAATCCCTGCTATAAGTGCCAGCAGAGCCCCACTGGACGAAGCCGTGTAGACAATGATGACCGAAGAAAGGATTGCCCCACTGGCCAACGGACGCCATTTCGGCCGGTAATACCAAAGCCCAACAAACAGCGGCAACTGGGTAGCCCCAAAGGTGCCCGCCAAAATGGGATGCCGAAATGCGCCCTGACACCGCAAATGCCCTTCTCGCACCATCGTCAGCTCAGGCACTCCCCCAAAAACTGACAGCAAATTGTGACCGGTTGTTTTTTCCACCAACATCAAACCTGCCACCGGCAAACTGATCAATGCCAAGGTCCCAACCCCGATCACAATGTCTTCAAAATTTACCACCACACATCGAACAAAATAATAACAGCCCACCGCGTTATAAGCATCACCAAGCCGATTGACAAATAGAGCTACCGATGGCTTGGACATCGTCCCAAATAGGACGGAAACCACGATCCACCAGCCGAACCAAGAATCGATCCGTGTCCAAGTCATTTGGCAGGCCTCACCCTTGACCACGACACGAGCAACCCCGACAAGAAGCAAAATACGAAACAAGTGAAAATGCAGCCCTGATATAACTACATTCTGCCCCATCGGCATAAGAGCCACCATGACCAGCAACGGACAAACTGCGAACCGTCTTGGCAGCGACCAAACCAAATAGGCCATGATCAGCAGCATGGCGCTGGCCGCCAGATTCAAGTTTGACGCTTCTTGGATTGGCAATTCCATGATTTTCTGGTGGATCCCCGCAACTGATAGTCAATTTGATACCTCAATCGTGTCATTGGCAGAGCCCCACGCAAACCGACGCAACTTGGTCAACTGCTCATTCCTGAGAAACGCCACAATTTCCGGTTTAATGACTGGTTTTCGGCCGCTTAAATTCCACCATAAATATCCACCATAGCGTACAATCCCACCTAAAATATACGGTCGCGACCTCATACGCCGGCAGCATTTGAGCAATTCAAAGACTGGATGAGAACCGAAGGAGGCATCTGATATTCCCGCGTGAAATCTTCCACGCCAGATACCTCCTGCACTGGACGTTGGACGATAATGTAATATATGAAGATCAGGTCGGGTCAACAACTCCCACCTTGCCATCCGTACTTTTAGTTGGATTAACCAGTCTGACCCCTGATAGTACATGGGCGTATAGCCACCAACCTCATCAAAGACAGTTCTCCGAAAGACGGCACTAGCAGCTACAGAATCTTCCGCATTTTCTGGCCTAAACTCCCAGCACCCATTCGGCCGCTCGTAAATCACACCGCTAGCCACACCTAACATTTTTCTTTTCGTGAAGTCATTGAGGATGGATTCATAATAATATTCACTTTCAGGTGCTTGATCAGCGTCCTGGACGGCCACAAAATCAAACGCTAACGGCTTGGCCAGGTCGTAGGCGGCCTGAATGGCTTTATATTGGGATCCAAAATTTCTACCGCCCCGGGATCGCGCGGACTGGAGCCGGATAAACGGATGGTTGACCGCAAAACGCTCAATAATGGACACTGTTCGATCCGTTGACCCGTCATCCATGATAAACCAAATTAAGGGCAAGACCGTTTGGCGCAACACGGACTGAATGACTTCTCCGATGCATGCCTCCTCATCCTTGGCAGCAGTGATCAATATATATTGTTTATTCATCGTGCTAAGCTTTTCATATGGTAATACGAAGGTTTATTTGCGTCAGAAATCCTTTCATTGCGTTCCCCCCTCGGCGCGGACAACCACTCCCCGTTTGCCCCTCCACAACAGTTGACTGATTCCATCAGTCAACATCCAGTTTAGGCAGGCCACGCTTCTATTCACTTTGCTTGAACTCATCGTCCGGCAGCGCGATTTAATCAGGAACGAAAGGGAATAACCAAGTGCTCGTAACCCGAGGTGCAGGCAAGAGATCAAAAAGTAGCAAAATACCGCCCTCCGCGCGTGATGCTTTTCCCAATATTGCAGGTCCGCGCGGTGCCTTTCGATGAAGAATCGGACTGGTGCGTTGGAAGAACTGGCTCCCCCATAATGGATGGCTTCCGCAGCGGGAATAAAAATCAACTGCCAGCCTTTTTTCCAGAACCGCTTGCACCAATCCATATCCTCTCCATACATGAAAAACCTTTCATCGAGCCCACCTACTTGCGCCAAGGCCTCCCGACGCACCAGCCAGAAGCACCCCGTCAACATATCCACTGCCCGAAGTGAATCCTGGGCCCAATGGGAAAGCAAAAATCCATTTAGACATTTTCTGGCGGGAAAACAGACATCCAGCGCCATTGCGCGGCAGAATGTGTTCCAAACCCCGGGAAACCCGCGGCAAGTCCGCTGCAATTTCCCGTCGCCGCCAAACACTCGGGGGCCGACCATGCCAGCCGCCGGATGTTGCTCGCAATAATCTACCAAGCCGGTGAGACATCCCGGCAGAACTTTCACGTCAGAATTAATGAGTGCCAGATAACGTCCCCGGCTTTGGGCAATGCCAAGGTTATTCGCTTTGGCAAAACCCAGATTCACCGCGTTGCGTATCAACTGCACCTGAGGATACTGGCATTCGACCCATTCAGGCGAACCGTCTGTCGACGCATTATCCACAACGATGATTTCCATCGGATAACGGCACGCCTCTGACGAAAGTGAATTCAGGCACTGAATCAGGTAGTCCCGCGCGTTCCAACTGACAATAACAATTGAAACAACCGGCTCTGACAAGTTTGAGATTATTGATTCCTCGTTCATAGAAGGCGTTCAATCCACACGCCCCGGAGTGATCTTCGCCCACGCCTTGGCACGACGGACAAAGATTTGCGGCACGGCAAGCCAGTTATAATCGCCTTTCAATTTTGCGGCAAACAAAGCGACATCATCGCAATTGTTCACCGGCAACCGCTTTAAGTGAAATAGCGGGGTGCCAACCTGTGCACTGCCAACCACAGTTGTCACGCAATTAAGGTACCCGTGGTCTCTCAATATTGCTGCCAGATGGGTCGTGAAACTCTGGTTTTCTTGAGGGAAGGCATACGGATACGAGAACGAGGTCACAGGGGATTGCAGTTCGTTTTCTATTTCCATCTTGGATTCGCACAACTCACGTTCGATGTCCGGCCAAGATAATTGATACAGCACGGGATGATTTACGGTGTGCGAACCGATTTCCATGCCGCAGGCTCGCAGTTCGCGGACTTCGCTCCAGGTCAGACATTCCCGTTTTTTAAAAGCGCACCGCTGGTCGCCAATGAACGCCGTTGGCAAATAAACTGAGGCGGTAAAACCAAATCGTTGGAGCACTGGCAAAGCGTGGGTATAGACATCGCGAAAGCCGTCGTCAAAGGTGATGGCGACCATTCGTTGCCGCTCTGTATATTCCGGATCCAGTGTTGGGGTGGCTTCCTTCACGCCAACCGCGCGAAAACCCCAATCGGACAACCAGCGCATTTGTTTTTCAAATACTGCTGGACTGGTGCACGTTTTATAATAGGGCCAAACCCCGTTTTCTGCATCATCGCAAATGCTGTGGTACATCAAGATCGGCAGAGCCTTTACGGCCGGATCCATACCGGCATGCATCCACAGACGGGGCAGATACAGCGCCAGTGTTCGGTCCAGACGCATAATGCGTGCGAGTTCCGCGGAATCCGTCCTTACAGGCAACTGATGGAGTTGACGACCCGCTGGGTGGATGCCAGCCCTGTCGGGGAGACAAGCGAGTCAACCAAATGCAAATACTGTTGTTTTTTGATGTTCCAATTGTTGTGGGTGACATAATCGTTGGCGTTGCGAGCCAACTCCTCACGGCGGTCACGATGGGTCATCAAGTCGAGCATAGCGGTAGCCAGTGCGTTTTCATTCCCGGACTCAAAAAACCGCACCACCGAATCATTGAAATAATACTCATCCACTTTGGTTTTGGAGACGATGGCCGGCACACCGGCAGCCATATATTCCATGATCTTGGTACTGTAGGCTTCGTTGCCAAACGAATCGGCGCGCTTGGCGACAATTCCCAAATCGGCGTTGGCCACAATTTCCGCGATCTGCCGCATGGTCAGGCTATCGAAGAAAAACACCTTGTCACCGAGACCCAACTGATTCGTGAGCGCCTGCCATTCCAGCTTCATGTTTCCCCCACCGTAAATATGAAATTCGGCCTGGGCATTTTGTGGGCTAATTATTGCAAACGCGCGCAGGGCAACATCAAGGCCTTGGTGCCGTTGCAGCCCGCCATGATAAAGCAGGATAAACTTCCCATCCTTCCGTATGCGTTTGCATCCAAAAACGTCCAGGTCTACGTGATTGATGATCACGGAACACTTTTCCGGGGGGACGGAACGCCCCGTGATTTTGTCATACCACAAGTGATTTGAGATAATGACGTGATTGGCAAAGCGGGTGGAAATCCGTTCGACAACTTTTAGCAGTTCGACAGGCAGGCTATCGTGCGGCTGGCGGAATTTATCGGCAAAAAATTCGGGCAGAATATCATGGAGGTCCAAAATGATTTTGGCGCCCGTCAATTTTGGCCACCAGGCGCTAAACACTAAAAAGTCCGGAACATTATGCACATGAACCAGATCGAATTTTTTTTCCCAATGTAGACGGCTCAAAAACAGACCGGATTTCGCACAAAATTTCGTTAACCGATACAAATAATCGTATTTGTTCCGTTCATTGCGCTGCCGGAATTGCAGCCGATGCACATTAACGCCATCGACAATTTCAAATGGAGGCTGCATTTGACTGCTACCGAGGGTAATCACATCGACCTGATCGCCCCGAGCCACCAGCGCCTGAGCGTAACGCATCACACGGTTGTCACTCTCGTAAAATGAATAGGCCAGCATGCACACTTTACGGCCGGGCGACAGTTTGCAATCCGTCTGATTGGTCAGGTTCATGCGTGAAACTCCACTTATACCTCATTGAGATATTCCTGGTGTAATTGCACCGGAATATAATTCCTGGTTTTATTGAAAACGGTGGTGACGTTGGCTTTCGATTCCAATAACAAGGAGTTTACCCGTCTGACGACATCCTGTTTGGTTTTTTCGGACTCGATGACAAGCAAGACCATGTCCATCAGCCCCGCGAGACGCGGCGTGATACTGGTTTGGTTCACTGGCGGCATATCAAAGATAATGTAGTCATAGTCGCTAGCCTTGAGTTTGGGCACCAATTCACAGAATCGCTTGGGCAAATTGCGGAACTGTTTCTCGCTGTAGGTCCGTTCGGTCACGACGTATAATTTTTCCTGCACCAGGGCGATTTCTTTGGTACCCGGTTCCAAGGCGCCCGCCAGCCCGCAGGTCAATTTGCCCTTGTGGAATTCCTGCATTACCTGTTGTTCCGGCTTCATCTCCACCAGCAATACATTCCCATCGCCGGTTTCGGAAAGTGAGGCCGCCAACCCGGCCGCAATGCTGGTGACGCCCGCACCAGAATGGCAACTGGTCACGGCCACGAGCTTCGGTTTGCGGCTCACATTATGCACATCAAAATAAACGAGCAGCCGGTCGCGGAGTCCGGTATAATAGCGGTTAAGCAACTGGGTCTCCGGCCGACGCGCATCTCCTGGCGCACCCTGAACATTGTTTAACTCCGATCCGTTCACTGGTTTTTTCCAACGCAGCAGGTTTTTAGAGCGGCCATTCCGACTCGCGTAGGGAATGGAGATTAACAAGGGCAACCGCAATTTCGTCTCAATTTCCCCGGGCCGTTTCACGGAATTATCGAGCGTCAACTCGGTAAAGAAAGCCAGGGCTAATCCGGCGGCAATGCCACCCGCCGCCGTCAACGTCATTCGCTTCTTGAAGGTTTTAGACCAGTTTTTGACCGGGGGGGTGGGTGATTCGATGACGCTGATGTTGGGCGCGGTCTGACTGCCCATTGCGGCTTTGATCCGGGATTGCTCCAAATCGGCCGAAAAGTATTTCAAATCGTTTTCCGCGAGCGCCTTGCTGCTCTGCAATTCCGCAATGGTAGCCAGCGTGTTTTCCACGTCGGTGGCCTCCGTCCGGACGCGGGTCAACTGGGTATTGAGCGTTCCTATTTTCGCTTGCAGCGCCAAGATTCTTGCCGATTCCTGGGCTGGATTCACCGGATTGGTTCCGGCCGATGTGGCAGCTGACGTCCCCGTCGGGGCGATGAGCAGCAGGGGTAAATAGGGATATTGCAGTTCCAGAGTGTTCTTCTCCTTTTCTGCTTGAGCCACCTGCTGCCGGACTTCCCGGACGAAGGTGCTTTCCTTGGTGAATTGCGTTAACAGTTCCTGTTCCCGTTTTGAAAAAAAATCGACCCGGGCGGAGAGCCCTTTATATTCGTTAATCTGGTCCAATGGAATCTCCGGTCTGGGCCTGGGCGATTTGGGCGACCCTTCCGTTGCCGGAGTGACCAACCTCAAGGTGGTTTGATGTTCGGCCAATTCGGCTTCGGCACCGTCAATTTTTTCGCGAATTTGGAACATTTGTTCCGCGTAAGCTTTTTGCGCCACGTCCGGAAAAATCACCCCGGTATTGCTTTTTGCCCTTCGGATCTGCTGATCCAACTGCGCCACCTTGCCACGCAATTGTTCAGTTTCCTTAATTAAAAAGTCTGAGATCTGGATCGGCTGATGCATTTCCCGATGTTTTTTGTAATAGCAAATGATCACTTGGTTGAGCACTTCGAGAGTGACATTGGTATCGGGATGCTGGAATGAGATGTCAAGCACGTTGCCTCCGCTAATTGGCTCAATTTCCAGATTTTTGATCACTAACGCCGCCGCCTTGGACGGGTCCTTCCCACCGCCGGCTTTGGCCAGAATCTTCTTGGCCCCCACACTTGCGACGACGTCCCGGCCAAGGTCCAGGCTGGTCAATATGAGAATTTCGGTGTTGAGCAAGCTGGCGGGGCGATCATCCAGAGCCTTGGTGGCTTCAGCATCCCCTGGCGGCAGCGGCGTTTTGCTGTCGTTTACATACTTTATCAACAACTTGGTTTGGGATCGGTATTGCGGGGGGGCGATGAATAAGAGCAGGATGGCGGTCGCTATCAGGCCGCCTAGGGAAAATAGAATAATAATCCATTTTTGACGGAACAGCACGAAGTAGACGTCGCATAACTTCAGTCCGCCAGAAGGCTCGCTATGGTTGTTATTGTTCATGCCTCTTCGTCTTGGATTGCCAATTTAGTCGCCCGCAAAGTGTCAATCCCCCCCCAGAAAAATAGGTGACTCGGCTACTTAATCGGCTCGAGGAAGTGATTTAATCACCCGGGCTGGGTTGCCCGCCACGACGGTGTCGCGCGGCACATCCCGCGTGACCACACTGCCCGCGCCGATGACTGCATTTTCACCGACGGTGATGCCGCAAAGCAATACGGCACCGGAACCAATGGACGCACCCCGCTTGATCAGAGTGGGAATGCAGCCCCAATCCGCCTCCGATTGCAACTGTCCTTGGCCATTTGTGGCGCGGGGATAACGGTCGTTGGTGAACACCACATTGTGACCCACAAACACCTCGTCCTCCAGGGTCACACCTTCACAAATAAACGTGTGACTTGAGATTTTACAGCGGTTGCCGATCTTGGCCCCTTTCTGGATTTCCACAAAAGTGCCAATTTTCACCTGGTCGCCAATCTCGCACCCATAAAGATTGTTGAACGCATAGATGCGCACATCCGCACCCAACTTGACGTCGGCAGCAATCTGCTGAAACGGTTGCGGCGATAAACTCATGTCATGGAGGTCGTTTGCCCGCTCAAGCGGGTTTTATCGGCCGATTTTTTCACCTTGATCCGGATCCCGGAGGCTACGGCGGGTAATATGGTGGTGGGGACGCTTGGAGCGGCCGTTGTTGTACCGATCCCGGTGCGTGGGCGGGCAAGTTCTACCGGCGACCCCCCATTTTTTAAGGATTCCGAGGAGGCTTCCAAAATGCGGACCAGTTCCAAACCCTGGTTCCCATCCGTCAGGGGGGTGCTTCCGTTTTTAATGCAGTCCAAAAAATGCTGGCATTCGTTTTTCAGCGGTTCATCCTGTTTAACATAGGGTGCATACACATCGCCGTAGTGGTAGGCGTAATGAAATTCGCCAAAAGTATCATAATGCGGCGGCGTTTCGACCCGCGTGTCAAAAATCCGGATTTTCTCCAGGGGCGCCATGTCATCGTAAACAATCATCCGCTTGCTGCCGACGATGGTCATTTCCCGGACTTTTCTGGGGTCCAGCCAACTACTGTGGATGATGGCGGTTTTCTCCTTCTCAAAAGTCAAACACATGGTGGTGACATCCTCCACGCCGGAACTGACATGGGCGCTGCCACGGCAGTTCACCGTGATCGGCTGCTCTCCCATGATACTCAGAATGATCGAAATGTCATGGGGAGCCAGATCCCATGTGACATTGATTTCCTTTTGGAACAGTCCCAGGTTCAGGCGGCGGGCGCAAATATAGCGAATCTCCCCGATATCGCCGTTTTGAATAATTTCCTTCATCTTCTGTACTACGGGCGAGTAAAGAAACGTGTGCCCCGTCATCAGCACCAGCCCCTTCTTCTTGGCGATCTCCACCAGTTCTTCACATTGCCCGGAGGAGCCTGCCATCGGTTTTTCGATGAAGGTATGCTTGCCAGCCAGCAGACTGGCTTTGGCCAGGGCGTAATGGGACTTGACCAGAGTCGCGATCACCACGGCGTCAAGGTTGATCCCATTCAACATATGCTCGTAATCGGTGACTCCCTCGATTTCGGGATATAACGGCCGGAGATGTGCCAGGCGGACTTCACTCTTATCGCACATGATTTGTAGCGAGCAATCGGAGAGAGCATTGAAGTTCCGCACCAGATTTGGCCCCCAATAGCCGCAGCCCACCACCCCGACTTTGATTTTTTTTGTCATAAGCTTTAAAATTGGTTTTGTTTCCATTTGGAAACTAATGCGGTCAGACCCTGGCAACCGGCGGTTCCGTGTTTTTTTTCAAGCGCATTTCCCAAGTCTGAATCAATAGGACGGGAATGGTCTTGAAGAGGATTTTCAAATCCAAACCCAGGCTTTTATTTTGGGCATAGTGAATGTCCAACCGCATCATTTCGGAAAAGGTTGTCCGGTTTTTTCCGCTGACCTGCCAAAGCCCGGTCAGCCCGGGCACGGTAGTAAAGCGCTCGCGTTGCCAGGGCTGAAGCCGCTCGCTCTCATAGGGCAGGCAGGGTCGTGGGCCCACCAGGCTCATTTCCGACCGGAGCACATTGATCAGTTGAGGCAACTCATCCAACCCGGAGGATCGCAGCAGTCGCCCCAGGGGAATGATCCGCGTGTCACCCTGCGCATCCAACTTGACCAGGGGAACGTCGGCACTGATCAAATTGTTCAGATACCCCTGATGCGTGGCGGCGTCCACCCCGGCATACATGGTGCGAAACTTGAGGCACCTGAATTTACGCTCCCGATACCCCACCCGTTCTTGTTTGAACAGAATCGGACCGGTGGAGACCGTCCGGATGATGGCGGCAATGAGCGCAGCGCAGAACACGAGAACCGGCGACGCCAGCAGGATCACCGTAATATCCAGCCCGCGTTTCCAGCAGGGAATGTCAGCCTTTTCGGACGAGGTTGTGGAGTCAGAATCGTTCATCAATTCCCCCTGTTGGTTGCCGCCCTAGCCTCAGGATTGACCGGCCGAATTTAAGCAAGACTCCGCACTTGTTGGTCTTGCATATCTCTCGCAAAACCAAAGTTGCATACCCCATTCACGTCCCCACGAAATGAAATCAACGATTTCATTCTCCTCCGTTCCAACCCTGAATATCCGACGTGCAGCTTAACGCGGTGCAGCCAGCGCCGGCGCCAACTGCGCCAGAGAGTTTCGCACCAGCACCACCGAACTCCGTTCCACTTCCACCGGGGTCGGACGCCCCAAAACATCCAGCAGGATTTGTATCCGTTGACGGGCTGGCATCATGCGCAACACCCTGGCGCTGGCGCCGGCAAAGGCTCCGTCTGCCACCGTGACTTCATCTCCCGGTGCGAGTTGATCCTCAATCGTCATAAGGCCTGCGGGGCTAAACCATTGTTGCAACTCCTCAATGATGGCATCGGCCACCACCGGAATTTTCTGACCAAACCGCACAAAATGACTGACGCCGGTCGTGTATTGGATGTCATCCATCCGTTCTGCAATCACACACCGGACAAAAATATAACACGGGAACAATGGCTCCGTGACGCGGATCACCCCGCGCAGGGTGGCCTTTTCGATTTTCAACTGCGGCTGAAACACCTCCAGCTTTAAATTCTTGCTCACACCCGCCGCCGCAATGTGCTCATGCTTCGGCTTGGTCCGGGCGCAATACCACGCTGGCAATTCAGTTTGCATATTTTCATTGCGGCCCCGGGGCCGCAGTCAGGTCGGACATCGTTTCAGCTCCACGCGGGTGCCTCCCCATTCCGATAATTCCTTTCCCGACGACTGCCTTCGGGAAATATAGCAACAGATCCTCGCCTTCATGCAACCAGGTTTCAGCGGGCCATAACGGGTTTAATTCCAAGCTGATTGGATTCGGGAAAATCGAATTATTCATAGTGCCAATTGTTTTTAAAGTCTGCCGAGCCACCTTCTGGAATTGCCCCCCCCACTCCTGTGTGTCTTTCGGATTCAATCCGCGTTGCCGGTCACCAGGCGCAAATTGTTTCTCGTTACGAATGTCAACGCGTTGGGGCTTTTGAATACCAATTCCATACTGAGGATTCTCGTCATTCCCGGCTCGGCAAACAATTGGGACAAACAACCGGAGCTCCGGTGCGTTTAGTTTATGCTCCCTAAACATATTGCGTAGCCAATGCCCGTGCCCGGCGGCGAAGCCTGTTATGACCACCGCCGGACGTCAACATTGCCAGGCGAAAAGCCATGTTTTCATTGGCTATTTGACCTTAGAAACAAGCGCTTGCGCCGCAGCCACAGCTTGGGGGAAGCATCTGAAAACCTGCGGCGTTTGCTTATTCAGAATGATTCCCCGGTTTCCACTTCTTAAACGGGAATTTAACATTCGCCTTTCGAGCCGCCCGTTTTCCTGTCGGACTAACTGCCTCCAAGTGCCACCCGGCTTTATGCCAATAATCGTATTCTGGCGCGGGAGGCGGACTGGACATCGGCCAGAGTTCCCAAGGCAGGCTGCCAGTTCCTTGATGAGGCAATGGCGTTTTGGGTTGGCGTTTAGAATTCATGTTTTTTCTCTGGTCGGATAGCCTGAGAATTTTCAGGAAAATCGCAAACAATTCCCGTCCGGTCTTCCATGCAAATAACATTTCTTATACATGGTTTAAATTGATCTGGAATTCAGGGAACGCCAATCAGGGAGATGGAACAACGCGCAAACCAAATTAGTTTATCCAACCTAAATGTTGAGGCACGCTTCAGAGATCGCCAGCAGGGCCAGACTTCACTGCCTCTGGCTGCGAGTCTAGGTTTTGGATCCGGTCAGTCCCCTGCCTTCCGACGGCTCATCCACATTGAACGCAAAAAAACGTGATAAGTCTGCAAGGCGCAACGCCAGCTGACAGACAACATCAGGGATGATTAATTCTCAACCCATAGCGACCGATTTTAACGGTACTATTTCGGGAGGTGAATGAGCCAAGGTCCTGGACCTGCCAAAACTATCCCTGATGAATCGATAAGTGTCCCTCACTAATGCGGGTCTCAACAGGCAACCCACTCGCCGCACTACGTGTGGCTCGCTCTAATTCAATCACCGTCCAGCCCTCGCAGTTTCCCGATCCCTTCCACGTAAATTTTTTGCACCAGCACCCATCACAAGGTCACCGGCAGCCGGCGATTGCCCCAATGGCCGGGCTGTGCCGCAAAATGTCCGGCAATTTCATAGTGGCATCGGTCGCAGCGATTATTTTCCAACCGCCAAGCACCAAGGGCATATCCGTCCCGGCCGATTAATTGCTGACCGCAGCCCGGGCACCAGGTGCTGCTGCCAGCGGGGTCACGGACGTTTCCCGTGTAAACGTAGCGCAGGCCGCGGGAGCGCGCGATGGCGCGGGCCACCTTCAGCGTCGTCAGCGGCGTGCTGGGCTTGTCGAGCATCTTGTAATCCGGATGGAACGCCGTGAAATGCCAGGGCACATCCGGTCCCAGATTCGCCGCAAACCAGTCGGCCGCGGACCCCAGCTCCGCTTCGCTGTCATTCTCACCGGGGATCAGCAGCGTGGTCACTTCCAGCCACACCGAGGTTTCCTGGCGGATGTATTTCAAGGTGTCCAGCACCGGCGACAACTCGCCGTAACAATTACGGTGATAGAAATCCTCGGTGAACCCCTTCAGATCCACGTTGGCCGCATCCATGTGCCGATAAAAGTCCGGACGCGCTTCGCCCGTGATATAGCCGGCGGTGACCGCCACGGTCGCCACCCCGGCAGCCCGGCAGGCATCAGCCACGTCCATGGCATATTCCGCAAAGACCACGGGATCGTTGTAGGTAAAGGCCACCGACTGGCAGCCTAGCCGCTGCGCAGCGGCTGCGATCATCGCCGGCGTCGCCTGATCGGTCAGCCGGTCGAATTCCCGCGCCTTGCTGATGTCCCAGTTCTGGCAAAACCGGCAGCCCAGATTGCAGCCCGCCGTGCCGAAGGAGAGGGCGCTGGTGCCCGGATAAAAATGGTTCAGCGGCTTCTTTTCGATGGGATCCACGCAGAACCCGCTGCTCCGCCCATACGTGGTCAAGACAATGTGGTCGCCATGATTCTGCCGTACAAAGCAGAAGCCCCGCTGGCCTTCGCGGAGCTTGCAAAACCGCGGACACAGGTCGCATTGAATGCGCCCATCATCCAGATGATGCCACCACCGCCCCACATACTCAGCCGGTTCAACTGTATGATTCAACAAGGTCTGCATATTCGTTCGTCACAACGGGGAATACGGCGTGTAATCCGGCATCACCAGTTTGTAGCGCGACTGGAGAAATGCCACCAGGTCAATCATCTGCTCCACCGTCATCACATTATTGAACTTGGGCATGGGGGACTCCTTGTTATCGCCGAATTTGGCTTTGTATTGTTCCGAGATCACATGAGACGGGTTGATAAGAGAGGTGACCAGCTCGCCATACGTTTTAATGGTGGTGGTTTCCCCCCCCAGCGTCAGGTTGAAGGAAGTTGGCGGCGGCAGTTGCTCCAGCCCCTGCACTTTGTGGCACGTGTAGCATTTGAGCGCAATAAACGCCTGCTGTCCTCGGGCGATATCGCCATCCGGCAACCGGCATCCCCGGACCGATTTCGGCCCCATGTCACAGCCCAACTGGGCGACGAGAATCACAAAGCCGACCAGAGCCAAAATAAAGAGCGATTTCATAATAATTTTTCCTTTCACACACTTAAAACGCGGGTCTCCGCCCGCCGCGTTGACCATTTCTTCAATCTGCCCAATTCAAAACTCCACTTTCAATCTACCACCGGGGACTGCCACAACTTTGGTCACATTTCTTTGAACTCTCCTCCCTTAACCCTCTCGCTGGCGGTCCCCACACCGCCAGCGAGCCGCTACTTACCGCCTCCTAGGCGATTCTTTAGGCCACTTTCACTTCGGTGGTCTTGGTCTCGGGGGTGGGCACCTTGGGGAGGTGCACCTTCAGGACGCCGTCCTTGAATTCCGAGGTGATTTTTTCCGAATCCGCTTCGTCCGGCAGCAGGAAACTGCGTTCGAAGCAGCCGTAGGTGCGTTCAATGCGATGATACTTCTTTCCTTTTTCCTCTTTCTCCGCCTTGCGCTCACCGGTGATGGAGAGCGTATGATCACGCACCTGCACCTTGATTTCCTCCTTCTTCACTTCGGGGAGTTCGGCCTTCACCAGATACTCCTTGTCATCTTCCAGAATGTCCACGCTCGGCGTCCAATCGGCGAGCGTCAACTCCGTGCCCTTGGTTTCAATGGGCCAGCGGCCGACCATCCGTTCCATCCGATCGATCATCGTGCCCATTTCCCGTTCCATTTCCTGGAACGCGTCCCACGGCCGTTCCGCCGACCACAGCTTCAATGAATCCTTGGTCCCGAACGGATTCCATTTGGCTAATGTATTCATAATTTGCTCCTCTGTGGCGGTGTTTCAACCAGACCACTTGGAACGGACCCGCCACTTAATCCGTTCTGCGGTCAGGGTCGGGAACCTTCAGCCATCCTCTTCACCGACCCTCCTTAACCATGGCACACCCAGCCCCGGCTACAATTAAAGAAACCCCTGCTTGTGCCCGCATAAATGGTTTAGGAGTTCAAGTCTCAGGGGCCGGGTTTCAAGTGGGGGACTTAACCAAATACGACCGGGGTTTGGAAAAAGCGGAAGGTCATAGCCGCAATAAAGCGCACAAGCCGCAGAAATACAATTGCGCCGGTGAGACGCCGGCGATCCCGGTGGGCGATCCGCAGCCGGCGGGTTTAGGGCATTATCCGGTTTCAGAGGCCAGAGCAGAGGCTGAGTCCCCCCCGCGCAACGGCTAAGAAACGGTGGGGCACCAGTCCAGGACTTTCAATTGCACGGTAGTCCGGCCGTTGAACTCGTTCAGGCCCGGCGCAAAAGCCAGATCAAATTCCCCCGCCGGCAGCGGCCCCGCATTCCACCACACGGCCTCGTGCGTGACAGTGCCGTCCGTCACCCATAATTTGGCGTGTTGTTTGTTGGTCCCCATGCGCAGGGCCGGCTTTTTCTGCACCAGTTTCCGCGCCTGAAACTGCAACGCCGGGTTCCCCTGCCCCAGCGGCTTCAATTGTTCCAGTTCCGCGAGCGAGGCGAGAGTGATGTCCTTGAGTTGGACTTCCGCATCCAGACGCAGCGGCGGCTGCAGTGCCTCCGGCGTCAGCGCCCGCCGCGCCAGTTCATTGAGGCGCGTCCGGAATTCCGCCACCTTGTCCGGCATAATCGTCAAGCCCGCCGCCATCGCATGGCCGCCGTGCTTGACCAGCAGGTCGTCGCACTCGCGCAGGGCCGCCGCCAGGTCAAAGCCCGCCACGCTCCGGCCCGAGCCGCGCCATTGGTCGGCGTCGCCGCCCAGAATGATCGTGGGCCGGTAAAATTCCGCCAGCACGCGCGACGCCACAATCCCCACCACCCCGATGTGCCAGGCCGGCTGGCCCTCGACGATGACGAAATCCTTTTGGCCATCGAACTTGGAGCGCACCAGTTCGCCGGCGGCGTCGCTGATGCCACGCTCGACGGCTTGACGTTCCCGGTTCAGGGCATCCAGGTTCTGAGCCAGCGGCAGCGCCTCGGCCGCCGTGGTGGCCAGCAGCAGCCGCAGGGAGGCCTCCGCCGTCTCCATCCGGCCCGACGCATTCAGGCGCGGGGCGAGTTGGTATCCAACATCGTGGGTACCAAGCCTGGCCGGCGATTGCGCGACTTCCTTCAACGCGACCAGCCCCGGACGGACCGTGTCATTCAAGCGTTCCAGACCGGCGGTGACGAGGATGCGGTTCTCGCCGGTCAGCGGCACCAGATCGGCAATGGTGCCCAACGCGACCAGATCCAGCAGCGGCTTTAAATCAAACGTGGCCGCGCCGGGCAGACCGGTTTCGCGCCCGCGCTTCAGCAGGGCGTGCGCCAGCTTGAAGGCGAGACCGGCGGAGCAGAGCTCGGTGAAGGCAGTGGAGGGCTGAGCGTTGAGAATTGAGAGTTGCGGATTGACCAGCGCCACGGCGGCGGGGGCAGGATCGGAAACCTGATGATGGTCCAGGACGATGACCTCCACGGCGCACGTGCGCAGCCAGGCGATGGTTTCCACGGAGGTGGAGCCGCAGTCCACGGCCAGCAACAATTTGACCGGGAATTTTTTCAGGCAATTCTCCACGCCATCGCGACTCAGGCCGTAGCCTTCCTCCCGGCGATGCGGCAGGTACGCGTCCACTTGCCAGCCGAGCGCGCCCAGAACTTCCAGGAGCAGCGTGGTCGAGGTGACGCCGTCCACATCGTAATCGCCAAAGATGACGAGCGGTTCCCCGCGCTGGCGCGCCAGCAGCAGGCGGTCCACCGCCGCGCCCATGTTCGGCAGGAGGAAGGGGTCGGCGAGGTGTTTAAGGCGCGGGGCGAGAAAGGTTTCAATCACCGCCCGCCCGGTGAGGCCGCGGTTCAGGAGGCATTGCGCGAGGAGCGGGGAGAGGTTCAACTGCGCGGCCAGCGGTCCGGTGAGGAGCGGCTGCGGGGGAAATGGCGTCCAACGAAATTTCATTTATTAAGGCATCCCGGATCAGGCTGGGAGAGCGGCGGTTAGCCCGGGTTGAGTAATTTTTCCCGCCGGGCCGCGGTAATGGACAGCGCGATGGCGATGCCGAGGATGGCCGCGACGACGAGCAGCGACGAGGCGGTGGGGATTTTAAGCTGGAACCATTGCGGGGCATGGTCGTGGGGGTCCAGCAGCATTTTGGCGCCGACAAACACCAGGACAAGGGACAGGCCGGCGGTGAGGTAGCGGAACAGGCCGAGCGCGCCGGCGAGCAGGAAATACAGGGAGCGCAGGCCGAGGATGGCAAAGACGTTCGAGGTGAAAACGATGAACGCTTTCTGGGTGACGGCGAACACCGCCGGCACGGAATCCACGGCAAAAACCAGGTCGGTCGTCTCAACCAGCAGCAGCACGAGCGCCAGGGGGGTGAGGGCGAACCGGCCGTTCAACCGGGTGGTGAAGTGCTGGCCGTCCATCGCCGCCGACACGGGGAAGATTTTACGCGCACAGCGGATGACGGGGTTGTGCTCCGGGTCAACGGCTTCCTTTTTGGCGAAGAACATTTTGACGCCGGTGACGACCAGAAAGACGCCGAAGACATACAGGACCCAACTAAAATTCTGCACGAGGGCCGCGCCGACGCCGATCATGGCGCCGCGCATGACGAGCGCGCCGAGGATGCCCCAGACCAGCACGCGCCGCTGGAATTCCGGCGCGACCTTGAAGGCGGTGAAGAGGAGCGCGATGACCAGGATATTGTCGAGCGAGAGGGACAGTTCAATGAGATAGCCGGTGACAAACTCCGTGGCTTCCTCGCGGCCCCGAAACGACACCAGCAGTCCGGCGAAGCCCATGGCCAGCGCAAACCAGACGCCCGTCCACACCAGCGCCGCCCGGAAGGTCACCACCCGGGCGCGCTGGTTGAAGGCGCCCATATCCACGGCGATGCAGGCGAGCACGAAGAGGATAAAACCCGCCCAATGCCAGGGTGTGATGACGATCATTGCGGTTTACGATTTATGATTTACGCACCGACTGCAATTCCAATCGAAACTTGCATAGGAACTGAAACCTGAAATTAAACTGCCAAGGCGCCAAGGGCGTCGGGGGAAACCACTAAATGAAAATTGGCAATTGGAAATAAAATTTCCAATTGCCAATGACAAGCCGTCAGGCGTCAGATCTTGACCGCCGGCTGGCCGGCGGGCTGCACCGCGACCTGCGAGGCGCCGATGGCCGGGCGCTCACCCTTGTGCCACCACAGCACGATCACGCTGGCGATGTAAATGGACGAGTAGGTGCCGACGATAATGCCGACCAGGAAGGTGAAGGCGAAGTCATTGATGACGCCGCCGCCCCAGATAAACAGCGACAGCGTGGCGATGAACACCGTGCCGCTGGTGATGATCGTACGGCTCAAGGTCTGGTTGAGGGACATATTGATGATGTCCCGGAAGGAGCCGCGCACACCCAGCTTGAGCTGTTCGCGGATGCGATCGAAGATCACGATCTTGTCGTTGATGGAGAAGCCGATGATGGTGAGCACCGCGGCCACAACCGTGGCGTTGAACTGGCGGCCGGAAAGGGCATTGGCCACGCAATAGGTGCCGATGGCGAAAAGCACGTCGTGCAGCACGGCGATAACGGCGGCCACGGCGAACGAGAATTCGTAGCGGAACGCCACATAGAGCAGGATGCCGAACATGGCCAGCAACGAGGCGATGATCGCCGACTGCTGGATCTCCTTGCCGAGCGTGGCGCCGACCTGCTGGCGGCCGATGGCATTGAATTTGCCCGCCGGGAGTTTGTCCTTCAGCAGCGCCTCCACTTTTTCCGAGGAACCACTGGAGGTGGTGATGCGGAGGGTTTCCGTGGTGTCACCCTTCTGGTACTGAATCTGGGCGTCCTTCTCGCCAATGGGCGTCAAGACGGCGCGAATATCTTTTTCATCATACTTCTGCGCGAAGCTGAAGGTGGTGCTGTCGCCGCCGAGGAAATCCACACCGAAGAGCTTCTCGCCGCGGGTGATGCCGAAGCCGATGGAGCCGATGACAAACAGCCAGGTGACGATGAACAGCGGCTTGGCCACGCTCATGAAATCCATTTTGGCGCTGCGGATGATGTGCATCATGGGCAGGGACTTGATGAGATTCCGGTCGAGGAGGAAGTTGAAGATCAGCCGCGTCACGACGAGCGCGGTGAACAAGCTGGCGGCCACGCCGATGGTGAGCGTCACGCCGAAGCCCTTGATTTCGCCGGTGCCCATGAAAATCAGGATGATGGACGAAATGAGCGTGGTGACGTGCGAATCAAAAATGGTGCCGAATGCGCGGGCATAGCCGGCATCAATGGCACCGCGCAGGGATTTGCCCTTGGCGAGCTCTTCGCGAATACGCTCATAGATCAGCACGTTGGCGTCCACCGCCATACCGACCGTGAGCACCGCGCCGGCGATGCCCGGCAGGGTGAAGGTGGTGCCGACGGAGCACATAACCCCCAACAGGATAATGATGTTGGTGATGAGCGCGACGTTGGCCGCGAGACCGGCGAAGAGATAATACACCAGCATGAAGCCGGAGACGAAGAGCACACCGTAAAAGGAGGCCTTGATACCGCTCGTGATGGAATCCTTGCCGAGCGTGGCGCCGACGTCACTGGAATAGACAATCTTCAGGGGCGCCTTGAGCGGGTTCTGCAGCACGTTGGCCAGTTCCATGGCCTGTTCGATGGTGTAGCTGCCGGTGATCTGGCCGTTGCCGGTTTCAATGGGGCTCTGGATGTTCGGGGCGGAATACAGTTCGCCGTCCAGCACGATGGCCAGGCGGTGACCGACGTTGTCGCGGGTGGTTTCGCCGAATTTCTTGGCGCCGTCATCGGTCAGGGAAAAGTCAATCTGCGGTTCACCCAGGTTGCCGCGGACCACCATGGCGCTCTTGATGATATCGCCGAAGAGGCCGTTCTCCGGCTTCTTTTTAACGATGACCTGCTCGAGGCGGGTCTTGCCGTCAGGCTGCTGGTCCACGTGCTTGAGCAATTCGTAGCCATAGGGAATGGGTTCGCCGCTCTTGAGGATTTCATCGCTGTCATCCTTGACGATGCGGAATTCGAGGAACGCCGTCTTCTGGATCTGGGACTTGGCGCTGTCCTTGTCGGACTGCGAGAGGCCGGGGAGCTGGATGAGAATGCGGTTGCCGCCGGCGGACTGGATGATGGGCTCGGCCACGCCGAACCGGTCGATGCGCTTGCGCAACACCTCGATGGCCTGCGACAGCGCGCTGCCGGTGTCATTGGTGTTGGCGAGCTTGGTGGTGTCCATCTCCACGAGGAACGACGTGCCGCCCTGCAAATCCAGGCCGAGCTTGATCTTGCCGGCCGCGTCGCGCTGGAGGCGGTTGAGGATGAACAGATTCGGGTGGACCTGATTAGCGGCGCCGATGAACGGGAAATACTTCTGCAGATCATTCGTGCCCGTCGCATTTTGCAGCGCGTAGAACTCGTTGGTGCCGGCCTTCTGCAAGGCGGCGGCCTGCGCCACGATATCCTTGAAGGCGGCATCCTGGTTTACCGCGCGTTTGGAAAATTCCTGCGCCAGATCGCGCGAGGCCGGCGGATAGATCTCCACTAGGGCCCAGACGATGATCGCGATGACGAGCAGGAACCGACCTAAGTTGTTGTTTTTATTCATGGCAAATTACGCTTTGGCCGGCGCGCCGGCGTCAATAATTTCAGTGACCGAGCCCTTGGTGACTTCGAGCTTGGCGTCGCCGCAGCGCAGCGTCACGGTCTTGTCCTTGACGGTGATGACGGTGCCGACGATGCCGGCAGCGGTCACCACCTCGTCCCCGGACTTGAGGGCCTCGAGCATGACGCGCTGCTGTTTGGCGCGCTTCTGCTGGGGGCGGATGAGGATGAAATAGAATACCACGACCAGCAAAATCATCGGCAGGAAGGCCATGACGGGGTTTTGCGGGGCGCCGGTGGCCGGTGCCGCTTGGGCCAAAAAGGCTGGGAGCGAGTTGATTTGCATAATTAAAAAACGGTCGGATAATTTAAGGAATCACCGCAAGATGGCAAGATTTATCGCCGTGTTAGCGGAGTGTTTGACCGAAACGGCGCGAGCAGAATCCTCCGCCCCGATGCCAATTAGCCATTGAACCACCCAGTAACCAGCAAACAAGTACCCGCGCATTATCCGTCTGGGGAAACGAGTGGGCGGGCGAGTGGCTTCCGTCAGTTTTCCGCCCTTTACACGCACTCATTCGATCAGTACCAGATGACCTCAGCATCGGGAAGAGTTGAAAAAACGGGCCGCTTTTTAATGCGATAACATTTCAACCCCGCAACCCCTGAAAGCGACGCAGGCTATTGCCGTAAAAAGCCAACGGCGCAAAACGATTTCAGCTTAGGGAAGCGTCCCTGGCTTCGCCGACGCAGGCGGGCGTCGTTAGAGCACAACGGACGAAGAAAACGAACGTTGGAGTGACACAAGGGCCAGCCGCCAGGCAATGTGGCGCCTACAGAGCTGAAGGGGGATTTATGAATGCCCGAACCGTGCCGGGACGACGACACTGTGGTTGAGTCCGGTCGCGTGCCTTGATTAACCGAGTCGCCAAACAATCCGCGCCTTATTCAAGTCGTAGGGGGACATCTCCATCTTCACGCGGTCGCCCGAAGTCAGGCGCACGAACCGTTTCCGCATCTTGCCGGAGATCGTCGCCAGCACCTGATGCTTGTTGTCCAATTCCACGCGGAACATCGTGCCGGCCAGAACCGTCAGAACCCGCCCTTCCACCTCAATGTGCTCTTCCATTGAACTTTTCCAGCAAAAAAGCTTGGGCAACACGTTTGACGGTGCCGCCCAAGCCAGTGATGATTTTAAAAATTAGTAACGATCGCGACCGCCACCGCCGCCGCCGCCACGGCTTCCGCCGCCGCCGCCGCCGCTGTAACCGCCGCCGCTGCCGCCGCCGCCGCCGTATTCACGACGCGGACCGCGATCCCGACCACCGCCGCCGCCGGGGGGACGTTCTTCCTTCGGACGGGCGATGTTGACCGTCAGAGCACGGCCATCGATCTGCGCGCCATTCATGGCCGCGATCGCCTTCTGCGCTTCTTCGGGGGTGGAGTAGGTAACAAATGCAAACCCGCGTGAACGGCCGGTCATCCGGTCCATCATGAGGTTGGCTTCGACGACTTGACCGTGGGCTGCAAACGCCTCCTGCAGGTCATTTTCCGTGGTGTTGAAGGAAAGATTTCCAACAAACAATTTCGTGCTCATTTCAATGATTCGCTGCTCAATACTCCCTTTTCGTCTGTTCCCGACTACCGGGTTTCAAATCCTCACTGAATCAAGTTCACGTGCAGATTCACCATGCTCGAAAAGATAATTTATCTCACAGACGAAACCGATTTTATGCAGAATACCGATTCTGGCAAGCCTAAATCACTGCATAGACCCTCCTGCTACCCGCCGGTCTATTTGCCTTTCAGCCATCCCGGGGTCGCACCCGCGAATGGGAATAGACCCTAAGCCGCAAACCCGGTCCCGCCTTGGACACGGTGGCCCGGGCCATTTTCCCCGCCGAACAGGGAGGGCGACTATCCAATTGCCAAATTCGGGGCGTTTCCGGATCATCCGCGAGCTTGAAAACCACCGCCCTGAGTCCCCTGAATTTACCGACGGATTATCCGCGCGTCCGGCGGGTGCAGAGCTTTGCGGAACTGGTCCGCACGCCATTCCGCGATGGCGTAAACGCCCTGGTGTGGGAACGCGCGTTGCCAGGAGATTACGGCGAGGTGGTGGCACTACTCGGGACCGGGGAAGGAATTGTGACAGTGGAAGAGGCGGCGCTGCGGGCCCTGCCAGTGAGTGCGGCGGGGCGCGTGGCCATTGAGGTGCTGCTGGCGGACCAGCAATTACTCCGGGCGCAGGATCTGGCTCCGGCACTCAACTGCATCCATGCGTATCCGCGCGACGCGGAGGCGGGACCCGTGGCGACGGACGTGTTTTCGTTCCATGCGGACAGCGCCCCGGTGATGGCGGATACGTGGCTGTGCACGTATCACGGAGCGCCGAGCGAAGGGTTGCGCAACGAGGCGGCGTACCGACGCGTGGATGAGCCGGCGACGCGCGCGGCCTTGCTGCAGCAATACGGCGGGGACGACGATGAGGGCTTCTGTGAATACCTGAATGAGTTTTGCTACGATTTGCACTACGCGGCGGTTTCCCCGGCGCAGCCGTTTTCGTTCGGCCAGGGTCATCTCTGGCGGATTGCCCTGGCCTGGCCGGGCTGTCCGGTGCCGCCGTGCATCCATCGCGCGCCGGAGCAGTTGCCGGGTCAGCCGCGCCTGTTGCTAATCAGTTAATGGCGGCGGCGAAACTCCAACAGCGGAATTTTAAAGGAAAACGCCGCAAAGTGGACGGCCCGGGACGGTGCGGAACAGATCAACAACAAGCGCTGGGCAAGAGAGACCATGGAACCGGTTCAGCCTTTGACCCAGTATTCAGGGATGGGAGCGATCGTCTCAAACTTGAAACGCCAGCGGTAGTTCACTTCCTTCACCCGTGAAAACACCCCCCGGATGGGCCGCCCCTGAAACAGCACAAAGCATTGCTTCAGCCACTTCACATTGGCATGGCAAATCCCCTCAATGGAGACGCACCCTTTTTTGCGGCCGCTGCCATGCGTGAGGCGCAACGGAAAGGCGCGGACAATGCCCGTCTCGGTTTGGATCTCAATGGGCGATTTGGGGTCGATGTGTTGGGGCAGCGGGAGATCTTTCATAGATTAGTTCACGGGGTAACGAATAAGTTGATTCCATGCCATTTTCATGGCGGCTAATATTGGGCCATCCCGCGCGCGCGGACAATAGTTGGGATGCTACACTGGGATACGTGATTGATTTACCCGGCTTGGGCCTATCAATTAGCCGGAGGACGAAACCTGAATTGGAAAAAGCGGGGTTAACAACCAAGACACGAAGGCAACAAGGGGCCGGGGAAAAAACCGAAAGCGGAAATTTTTAGCCGCGAAAAGGCGCAGAAGGCACAAAACAAAAAACTGAAACGCTGAAACCGGATTGTTAATAACGGAGACCGCGAATCTAAATTTATTACCACGGAATGTGGAAACAAATCAGCCCCCCGCCCAGGTGACCAGTTGGGGGGGGGGCGTCGGGGTTTAATCTTCATCAATCCACCAAATCTCTTTCGAGCTGCTCCAGGGATTTATTTTTGGTCTCAGGCAGTTTTACAAAGATGTAGAGGAAGCCCAACACGCAAATTCCGGCATAGAGCCAGAACGTGCCAGCCGGACCGAGCTTGGCGTTCAAAATCGGAAACGTGTAGGTCAGGATGAAACACGCGATCCAGAGCGCGCTCACCGCCACGGACATGGCCGCGCCCCGGATGCGGTTGGGGAAAATTTCTGAGATCACGACCCATGTCACCGGCGCGAGCGACATGGAGTAACACGCGATGGCCGCCAGCACGAGCAGCAATACCGGGAGGCCTTGCACGTGATGCGCGTAGCAGAAACCCATCGCGGTGTAGATGACGGCCAGGCCCGCCGCCCCGAACAGCATGAGCGGCCGCCGCCCCGCCCGATCCACCGTGCCGAGCGCCACGAAGGTGAACATCAGGTTCACCGAACCGGTCCAGGCGATGTTTTTCAACACCGTTGAGATGTCATAGCCCGCCGCGCGGAAAATTTCCTCGGCGTAATTGAAGATCGTGTTGATGCCGCACCATTGCTGGAACACCGCCAGCACCACGCCGAGCACCAGCACCTTGCGCAGCTTGGGTTCCAGCAAATCCGCGAAGCGCACCCGCTGGATTTCCTCCTTGGCGAGCGTCGAATTGATCTCGGAAACGGCCGCCTGAGCGTAGTTCTCGCCGCCGATTTTTTTCAGGATCTCGTGGGCCCGTTCGGCGTGGCCGTTCTTCGCCAGCCAGCGCGGGCTTTCCGGCACGAGAAACATGCCGAGAAAAAACAAAACCGAAGGCAGTGCGGTCAGGCCGAACATCCAGCGCCAGCCCTGCTGGCCAAACCACGAGTGCTTGATGAACTCATCCGTCGCCCCTGCTGGCAGGTTGCGGACGAGATACCAGTTCAGCAATTGCGCCGCCAGCACCCCGACGACGATGGTCAGCTGGTTGATCGAGACGAGCTTGCCGCGCATCCGGGCCGGCGCGACTTCCGAGATATACATGGGCGACAGACTCGAGGCGAGACCGATGGCCACGCCGCCCAGCATCCGCCACGCGATAAACACCGTGAAATTATGGGCCAGCGCGTTGCCCAGTGACGTCACCGCAAATATGACGGCCGCGAGAATCAACAGCCGTTTGCGGCCGAACTTGTCGCTCAATGCCCCGGCCAGCAATGAACCAACGAGACAGCCGATGAGTGCGCAACTGTTCGCCCAGCCAATTTGTGCTTCGCTGGTCAGCTCGAAGTAGCGCTGAAAAAAAGGCTTCGCACCGCCGATGACCACCCAGTCCCAGCCGAAGAGCAAGCCGCCCATCGCCGCCACGGACGAGATGAGCCAGACATAGCGGAGGTTGTATGGCGCGTTGAGTTGCGAGGGGGCGTTGGCGGTGGGGGTGATCATGGTGGGAGTGGAGTGGTTACGATGCGGCTCAGTCGCGCAGAAGGGTGACGATTGGGACCGATTGGACCGCGGCTAGGCTGTCTGCTTTTCCAAAGTCCGGTCGATCCTTCGGCTCGCGGTAAAGGGGCGCGTCCGGCCGCAACGGCAAGAGTTCCCTCCCTGGAAACACCGGCTGGCCGGCGAACCGCAAGCTGCGGCGGTTCCCGTTGATTTCGTGGCCGGCGGGATTCCGGGTCGTGCCGAGTTTGAAATAATCGTTTGCGGCGGACTGCGGCTGGGGTATGGAGAGTTTCATGGAGGCGATTAATGGTTCTGCGCGTACAAGTCGGCCGCCAGCGCGTGATTCGGATCACGCTTGAGCACCGTGGCGAGAAGCGTCCTGGCCCGGGACTTTTTGCCGAGGCCGAGCTGCGCCTGCGCCTGCAGGAACCACGCGGTAGTTTCCTGGCGCCGCTGCAGGTCATCATCGAACAGAAGCATGGTCGGGAGCGACGTGGCGAAGTAATCAATCTTCGCCGGGGTCTGCTGCAACTGTCGGGCGTAAGTCAGCAGGTCGCGGAAAAGCTGCTTTGCCCTGGCGCGCTCACCGAGTTTCTCGCAGGCCAGTGCGGAGTAAAAAGTCATCTCGCTGAAAGCGCGAACGCTCATTTCCTGGAAGTCACCCTTGAATGTCGCGGCCGTCTGCCAGTGGAGGCGTGCGGCCGGCGCCTCACCGCCCTCGGCCAGCGCGCAGCCCAGCCAGAAATGGATGTCGCTTTGATTGGCGAGCAGGTGTTTGGCTTCGCCCAGATTCAACGGCGCAGTCAACGCGGCCCGAAAATGTTCGGCCGCCCGGACGGGGTCATCGCCGGTCAGGGCCGCACGCCCGAGGGCAAGCCGGGAACGCACCCATTGGCCGAGCGGGCCGCCTTCGCCGCCTTCCCACGGCTGGAAGTGGCGGGCGCGGACGAGCGCCAACGCGTGGTCGTGCCGGCCGGTCTGGTTGTAGAGCGCGCAAAGTTCCACGCTCAGGTCGTCGCGCTGCTGGACAAGCGGGAGATGGTGCTCCAGTTCGCGCAAGCGCTTCGCGGGTTTGACACCGAGACGTTTCCAGAGTTGATCGCGCTCGTAGAGCAATCGCGCGTCGGCGGGATTCACCTGGAAAGCGTTGTCGTAAGCCGTCTGCGCCATGCCGGCGTTGCCGCGAATATTGAAGTAGCCGATGCCCAGATTGCGCCAGACCACCGAGAACTGCGGATCCAGTTGGGCGCTGCGCTCCCACAGTTGGATCGCCTCCTCGTAACGGCGGCGGTCGTAGAAGAGATTGCCCAGGTAGTAAGGCGCCTTGGCGTCGCGCGGGTTGGCACGCATCGCGGCCGTGAGAATCGCAATTTCCTCCAGTCGCGCCGGGAAACAGTAATCCGCCGGCAACCTGGCGGCTTGCTGGAAGTGTTTTAACGCGGCGCGTTCATCGCCGCGCTGTTGCTCCAGCCAGCCGAGCGTGTATTGAACCAGTGGCCGCGCGCCCCAACTCTGGTCGGGCAGATCGCCGCCAGAGACGGGAGCCGATAGCAACAGCTCGATTGCTTCCGCCACCAAACCGGCCCGCGCGCAGTCGTGGGCCAGGTCCAGCAGCGCCTGCGAATCCCGGAAATCTTTTGGGTGACCGTGCGCAAGCCGCCGCGCCCAACCGTCGAGCGGGTCCAGCGCGCGCGTTTCGGCCAGGAGCGCGGCGGCCTCGGGAGCGCGCTTCAGGCGACGCAAGACAATGGCTTTCAGGTTGCGCGCGCGCAGGTTGTCCGTGCCAAACCGCAGTGAATGATTTAAATGTTCCAGTGCGCCGGCCCAATGGCTGCGGGCGCAATCCATTTCGGCCAGCGCATGATAACCGGCCGCCGCCCAGGCTTGATTCCACGTGGCCTTGTAAAGCGCCGCGTAGGCTTCCGAGTCGTGGCCGAGATGGCGGAGCGTGAGGCCGAGATAATACAGCGGCTCGCCGTCGTAGGGATTGGCGTTGCGCCGCGTGAGGCGGGCGATGGCGGTGCGGAAGTGTTGCTCCGCGAGCGGAAACTCGCCGCGCTTGTAATGCCACAGCCCGAGCGCATTGTTGCACCGGGCATCCAGTGGATCGCGGCGCAACGCCTCGCGCCAGTAAAGCGTGGGACACCGCGTGGCGTGGCGATATTGATTCAGGTGCTGGCCGGTGACGTAAAGCTCGTCCGCGCTGGCCATATCGCCCGGCGCGGACGGTTCGGTCGCCGGCGGCGGAACTTGGCCGGCGACGTGCCGCTTTGGCTGGTAGGCAACGATTTCGTTCCCAGTCGCAGACGTGACGCACAGGAGCAAATCGGTTTCCGCGAGACCCCGTGGCAGTTTAATTTCATTGACGAAGGGTTTTCCCGGGGCGAGATCGAGTTTGGTCTGGAACAGCATTTTGCCTTTGGCCGAGAGCCGAATTTTCGCGCCGGAAAATGTTTGGGTCACGGCGACCCCCACGCGCAGTTGTGGCCCCACCACCACCAGACTCAGGGCGGCGCTGAGGTTCGCGTGTTGCGCCGGGCCGATCTGCTGGATCGGATACCAATACTGGCTCCACGTTTTGGTTTCGCCGGGTTGCAGGAAGCTGAAGTCGGGTTGGTTGTCCGTGTAAACGCCCGCCATGATCTCGATGTAGGGACTGTATTCGCCCTGTGCCTCTGGCTCAGTCAGATTGCGATCCCACGCATAGCCGAACTCGTGATTACCCCACGTCCATTGCTTCTTGCCAGGCGAGATGTGGTGGTTGGCGACGTGGACAATGCCCGCCTTGGCCGCGTAATCGTAGCCGCCGAAGAAATCCTCCTGGCTCCCCATACACATGTAGGACGTGGGCACGGGAATGTTCGCGTAGAAGGAAAGGTCGTTAGGCGCATAATTCACGGGCGCCTTGCCCCCGGCATAGGGCGGGAGGAACTGGCGCGCAACTTCGCCCGCCGGCACGCCCTTTTGCCCGCGTGCGCCGTAGTTGACGCCGTAGTAATGGCCCTGCGCCAGTGGATATTCGCTCATCGAACGGCGCGCATGATCCGCGACGTAATCGACATCCGGCGGGAAGAAACTTTGGTACGCCTCATGAACGCGCGTGGCGACGTTGGCCCACCAGAGAAACGTCTGGGTCAGCGGCGTGCGGTTGTAGGCGCGCACCTGGAGTTCGACGTAGGCTTTGCCGGGATGCAGGCAGACCCCGTGCATCCCCTTCATGCGCGCCATCGGATCATGATCGCTGCACCACACGGTCACCGCGCCGTTTGGGTGTTTTTCAATCTCATACTCCACGGGCAGGAAGGTCGCGGGGCGATGATGTTGCGGCCAGTTGAATTCGATGCCGCCGGAAGCCCACGGCCCGGCCAAGCCCACCAGCGCGGGTTTGATGACGTGCTGGTTGTAGATGAGGTCATAACCGTTGGTCTTGTCCTGAATCGCGTGGATGCGCCCCCCAATTTCGGGCAAAATGAGCACGCGCAGATAGTCGTTCTCGATCCAGATCGCCTGCCATGCGCGGTCCACCGGTTTTTCCGCGATGCGGTCGGTGAACGGCAACGGATACACTTTGCCGCTGCTGCCCTGATACACCCGCTTCTCCAGAAACATCGGGTTCTTGTCCGGCACGGCGGGCAGATACGTGGGTAGAACGATCTCCGTCACGTGGGTCTGCACTGGCTTATTATTTTTCATCGCAGCATTCAACCGGTTCAAATCCGAGCGCGGGCAAGGATATGGTTTCGCATGTATTCAAAAAAACCTGGCTGTTCCGTCACAATAAATGAGCGACCGTATCCGGGCAATGGATGATAGGCCAATTGATATGGATAATATTCCTGCGCCCGCTATGCTGCTCCCCGTGAATCAGCGGCAAAAAGGCGAAGGTTTTCCCGGCCAGCGCATCGCGGTGCTGCCACGCGCCGTATTGGCGCAAGCGGGGCAACACGCATTGCTGCGCGACTTGATGCCGACGGATGCGGGATATTTCCCCGGGGCTAAGGGACATCTTCGCGAGCGGACGCACGGCGTGGACCAGGCGATTTTCATCTACTGCATTCGCGGCGCGGGTTGGTGCGACCTGACGGGAACACGCCACCCCATCCGGACGGGCGAAGTGCTGGTGGTGCCGCCGGAGACACCGCATGTTTACGGGGCCGACGATAAAAATCCATGGACGATCCACTGGTTCCATGCGCAGGGCGCGCTCATTCAAGCCTATCTGACTGAACTCAACGTATCGCTCGACCGGCCGGTGGTGTTTCTCGGTGAGAATCCGCAATGGCTGGCGTTGTTTGAAGAAGTCCTGAGCACACTGGAACACGGCTACACGCAGCAGCAGTTGTTGCAGGCTTCGCACGCCCTGGCCCATCTGCTGGCCATAACGATCCGGCATCGTCACGAAAGCTGGCGAAAACAACCCGACGCGCCGCAAAAAATCACGCAAACCATTGCCTACATGAAGCAGCATCTGGATCAAGCGCTGCAACTGGATGCCCTCGCCGCGCTGGCCAGTTTGTCCCGCTCGCGTTACACCGCGCTCTTTAAGGAGCAGACCGGGTTTGCGCCGATTGACTACTTCAATCGCCTTCGCATGCATAGGGCCTGCCAGTTGCTCGACACGACCAATATGAGCGTTAAGGGCATTGCAACGTCGCTAGGGTATGACGACCCGCTCTATTTTTCCCGGGTCTTCCGAATGGTGACCGAAACTTCTCCGACAGTCTATCGACGGACACACAAGGGGTGACATTGTTTTTTAATTTAATCCTCCTGAAAGAATGGGAGCCGGTCTAAAAATCCGGAATAGAAAAAACACGAAATGGAAAACACCGGAAACCGCAGGCTGGAAAGCCTACGCTACGGGGACCAACCCGAGCTCTCCGGAATCATTTTACGCGGCTGAGTCTAGCGGCAGACTGCGGATGGGGGATACTCCGCGTTCCGGGAAATAAAATTACTGTGAGGTTGAGCCAGACCCTCCGCCCGGTGTCATCGGGGCGTTTGGTGTGGCAGCATTTAGCGGCGGCGGCGCAGTAGGGGGAGCGCCGCAAGGCCGCCGGCCAACATCACCCAAATCTGGGGTTCCGGCACGGTCATGATGGAGAGGACGATGTTGTTCAAGGTGGCAGAGCCGCCGCCACTGCTCAAATCCGCAATGAAGAACGTCCAGAGCCCGTTGGGGGCCGTGTTCTGGTAAATGCTGAGATTGGAACTGGTGGAGGCGGTGCCGAACAGGCTGCCCGCTGATTGGGGATCGATATTCCGACCGTCGGCTGCCCACGTCGTTCCGCTGAGACTGTAGGTGCCGGGTCCGCCGCTGGCGTAGCTGTGAATATTGCTGGCCGACAGCCCGTCGAGCGTAATATTCATGCCGCTATCGCTATAGCCGAAGGGGTTGCTGCCGGTCACCCCCACCCGGTTCAACAGCACGGACAGCTGGCCCAAAGGATTCACCAGATAAGCGTACAGATCGCCATTGAAGCCGCCGGTGATGTCCAAATGCACGGTCACATTGGAGATGCTGCCGGCGAGACCGGTGACGGTGAACTGCTGCAGGAGTCCCACGGGACTACCGTCCGGAATGCCGGTTGCGGGGCTGAGACTGTAGTTGTTGGTGGTGATGACCTGCGCCGGCAACAGCGACGTGGTCGCAGCCAGAATCAGAACGGCGGTGATTAATATTGTCTTCATAGTTTATCCGTTTTACGGCTGCCACATTATCCAACCAACCTGAAAATTTATGTCCGCAACACGGAGCTGGAAAGCTCCGTTAACCCACAGGCTGGAAAGCCTGCACGACAAGGTTGTATTATTCTCCTGTCGCATGATCGTGATTTTCATAATGTTTATCAGAATTGGAGTGGCGGCGTCAACCCCTAACGCCGTCACCCACCACAAACCGGAACGGCATCCGGTTTTGGCGACGGGAAACCAAACCCGTCGCCAAGTGCTCATTCACCTTTCAGCCGGTAATACGCCGAGGCCGGGGCATTGCTACCCAAATCGCTGAAATAGTCGGTGATGGTGATCGCTCCATTCGTCGAGGCCGCGTTCGTCCCGATGTCCACCCAGTCCATCAGGTTCGTCGAACGCTCCGTGATGTAATTGTAGTTGGGGATGCCGGCGGCGGTGAGCACCTTCGGATTGGTGCCCGTGACGCCCGCGATCGAACTCGACCCGCCGACCGCATTGGTGCTGGTGTAGGTCAAGGTGATGGTCGCCGTGTTGGTGCCCCCAAAGCCATCCGTGACGGTGTAGGTAAACTGGTCGGCTACATGGTTGGCGTTGTAGTAGGCCACATAGCCCGGAAGACTCGTCGTATCCAACGTGACGCCGTTGGTGCTGGTGCCGACACTGACCAGGGTCAAGGTGTCCAGATCCACGTCGCTGGCATTGGTGAGGAGCTCGCTGACCGCAATCTTCCAACTGGTGAAGTGGTTGCGGCCATAGGTATTGCCCGCAGCCACCGGCGGATGATTCGTGACGATCTGGTCCAGAGTGCCGGTGCTCGTCAGATTATTGACGTCGCCGCTGTAGACGGCCGTGATCAGGTTCGTGCCGCGCGGCAGAGTGGCCAGACTGGTGCTGGCCACACCGGCGGACAACGTCACGGGACTGCCATAGTTCACGCTGTTCGTGAGGAATTGGACCGTGCCGGTGGGCGTGCCGAAGCCGGTGAGAGTGGCGGTGAAAGTGACATTGCCCTGGTAGCCACTCGGGGCCATCGAAGCGGTTAGGACATTGGTGCTGGGGCTGGCTGGCACCACGAGGTTCACCTGACCGGCGGTGGTGGTGATGGTGGCAGTGGTGCCACTGACGGCGAGTGTACCGCTGTCGAGGACAGGCGTGGCGGCAAAC
>Ga0214172_1000141_pt1 | contig 39631 bp, 35 predicted proteins | sample TroBogEpilimnion_29_FD_153010 | JGI IMG/M metagenome (GOLD analysis project Ga0214172, IMG submission 153010) | Freshwater microbial communities from Trout Bog Lake, WI - 12JUL2007 epilimnion | ecosystem: Environmental > Aquatic > Freshwater > Lake > Epilimnion/Euphotic zone | place: Trout Bog...
TTTCGTTTAGGGCCGAGTCCGGCGAGTTCATCGAGAATTGATTCACGCAGTTTTTTGCTACGGAGTTCGGCGTTGAAATCGTTGGCAAAGCGGTGCGCTTCATCGCGCACGCGCATCAGTAAGGCCAAACCCACATCATGGCGCGGTAATTTAATTTCCCGCTGATCAGGGCAGACGATGGTCTCTTCGCGTTTCGCCAGACCGATGAGCGGCGGAGGCGTGAGGGCTTCTTGTTGAAAAGCCTCGAGGGCTGCCCCGACTTGTCCGTGTCCGCCGTCGATGATGATAAGTTGCGGAAAGGCCCGATTTTCTTGGTGTAAACGGCGGTAGCGCCGGCCGACTACTTCTTGCATGGCCCGGAAGTCATCGTTGCCGGTGAAGGATTTAATTTTGAAACGGCGGTAGCCTGCTTTGTCCGCTTGCCCATCGACAAAACGTACCATCGAAGCCACCGCGAGCGTGCCTGAGATATGAGAAATATCAAAACACTCGATGGTCGTGGGGGGCGAAGGTAGGTTTAACGTTTCGGCGAGCGTTTGGAGCGCCGATGATTCGTCGCGTCGCGGGAGCGGGTTCTCGCGCAAGAAGCGGCGAGATTTTTCGGTCGTTTGTCGGAGGGCTTCGAGTAGGTCGCGCAACTCCGCGGCTTTTTCATAGTCGCGGGTCGCCGCGGCCGCTTGCATGTCCGCCGCTAATTGCTCCACCCACGCCGCCGCTTTACCTTCGAGGAATTCACAGGCGGCTTGCACGCGCGTGGCGTATTCGTCGACGGTGACTTCGTTGGGATGTTTTTGAATTTGAGCCCGCAGGTCGTTGTAGAGTCGCCAGCGACCATCCGGGAGGAGTTGTGGGGTCGTTTCGTTGAGGAGGATGCCGAATTTTTTCCGCATTTCTTGCAGCGTCCGGCGGACGGCTTGCTGGTGCGGAAAGGGTCCGAAGTAGCGTGCCGCGTCGGTGTTGCGGAGGCGGACAATCCGGAATTTGGGGATGGGGTCGTTGAGGTCGACCCGGACTTGGGGGAACTGTTTATCGTCCCGAAAGAGGATATTCCACTTCGGCCGCCACCGCTTTATGAGCTTACCTTCTAAGAGGAGAGCCTCGGTTTCGGAGCGAACCTCATGCCATTCGAGGTCGGCGACCATGTCCATCATGGCGGCTACTTTGGGGGTCAGGCGGGGGCGGGGGACGAAGTAAGAAGCGAGCCGTTTCTTAAGATCTTTGGCCTTTCCGACGTAAACGACCAGCCCCGCCGCGTCTTTCATGAGGTAGACCCCGGGGGTATGGCCGGCACGCCGGGCTTTCGCTTTCGGCGAAAGTTCTTCTCCGTCAGTTTGCATTTTTCAGTGAGTACTTTTATAATGAGTCATCTCTTGAAGTTTCGCCAATGTTTTCCTGCTTTTCAAAATCCCGCCGCCCTCGCCAGGTTTTGGTCATCAATATTGGCGATGAGCTTCTCGATGGCTTAAACACGAACGGACATTTAACTTGGCTGGGAGAGCATTTGGCCCGTCGGGGTTTGGCGATTAGCCGTTCAGTAGTTTTGCGGGATAATTTACAAGAAATTGCCCAAGAACTCCGGACCAGTTGGGGGCTCTACGATGTTATCGTCACCACGGGGGGCATTGGACCTACCACCGATGATCATGCCCGTGAGGCGGCAGCCACGGCCCTAGGACTGAGTTTAGAACATGTACCGAAGGCGGAAGCCGCCCTGCGGGAACGTTTTGCGAAATTAGGCCGCACGGTGTCCGAGCAGGATTTGCGTCAGTGTTACGTGCCCACCGGAGCCGAAGCGGTGGACAACCCACGTGGCACGGCACCGGGAATTTTCTTAGCCAAGGACGAGCGGATTTTAATCATGCTCCCTGGCCCCAAGCTCGAATTACAGCCGATGTTCGAGAACGAAATCGTTCCTCGACTTCGTTCCTGCGGTTGTGCTTGTCAGGGTGAGGCCTACGTCCAAGTGCGCACGTATGGAATTGGCGCAGTGCCCTTGGAGAAAATTATTCGCCCCCTTTTAAAGCCTGGAATGGTGCTGACGTTTGGTACGCATACCGGCGTAGTGGATGCGCGCATTTCATCGGGTGGCAATGGTGCCACGGCCGAAGAATTATGCGAAGTGGCACGCAAAGTGCGTGATACGTTAGGTCCTGATTTCGTTTGTACCGGCCATGCCTGCTTGGCTTCTTTGGTCGTTGAGCAGTTGCGTTGTTTAGAAAAAACCGTGGCGATTGCGGAATCCTGCACGGGTGGTCTTTTGGCGAACGCATTTACGGATATCCCAGGCGCCTCAAAAGTTTTTGCGGGTTCGGTGGTGTCGTATACCAATGACGCTAAAGTCAATATCCTCGGCGTCCCTGAATGCCTCTTAGCCCAACACGGCGCAGTATCGGCAGAATGTGCGATTGCGATGGCCACTGCGGCGGCGGAAAAGTTTGGTTCGGAGTATGCCTTGTCGGTGACGGGTTACGCCGGCCCAGGAGGCGGTACGGAAGCGGATCCAGTGGGCACGATTTATTTTGGTTATGCATCACCTACGGGCGTCTGGTCGCAACGTGTGGTGTTGACCGGTGATCGCGGTCAAGTGAAGTTGCGCGCGGTCAATACGGCTCTGGATTGGATGCGTCGTAATTTACACAAATACCGCGTCGAAGATTTAATCCACGGCTCCTAAAGCGAGCTGACTTTGATTGCAGTTGCCAAGGTCGCCTCAGGTCTAAGATTGAGGGCGTGCCGAGTTATTTTGCCATTATTGCGGGCAAGGATGAGTACCTCGTTGATCAAGAGGCTCGGGAGTGTTTTGCCTACGCCCAAAAGCAGGCTGGCGCGGATGCCGAGATTGAGAAAATCCCCGCGCTTTTAACCCGGGTTGATGATGCCAGAGCAATCGAGGTGCAGTTTGTAGATGCGCTGAAAACCATGGGCATGTTCGGCGGACAAAAAGTGCTTTGGCTGCAAAACTTTAATTGGGTGGCGGATTCGGTGCAGGCGAAGTCCGAAGAGGTTAAGGAAAGCTTAGACATCATGTTGAAGGCCGCCCTCGAGGCGGCTGACGGGATTTATATTATTATTTCCGCCACGCCCTATGATGGCCGCCGCAAAGATCTTTCGGCCCTAAAGGATAAAGTGGATAAATTCGTCATCCACTCCCCGGCACCTAAGTCGCCCTTTGATAAATCCGACCTTCAGGCAGAAGGACAGTTGGCCTTAGTGGAAGATTGTTTCAAGAAAGGCGGCGTGAAATGGACGGCCGGTGCGCCGGAGGCGATTGTAGCCCAAGTCGGGCAATCGACCCGCCTCGTCGTGACGGAAAGCGAAAAAATGGTTACCTATGTAGGCCCCGGTGGCACGGTGCGGGAAGCCGACGTCATGCTCATGGTGCCGCGTTTCGGGGAGGGGGATTTTTTTGAACCGATTGAAGCGTTGATGGCTCGGGATTTGGACTGGGGATTGGCTTCCTTGGAGCGCTATTTCTTCAACGAAGATTCGGGCCGCCCCTTATTAGCGGCCCTGCAAAATCGGCTGAGATTACTGATTCAAATCAAAGTTTTGGCTGAAGCGGGCGAGTTTCGTTTGAGCGAAGCCGGTTTGCCCAAAGGCCAATTCGAGACAGCGAGTAGCCGACACGGTGCCAAGTTCGGCTCGGCCGCTAAATCTTCGGCGAACCTTTTTTCGCAAAATGCTTGGTATATTAGCAATAAAGTCGCCCCTGCGGCCGCCCGCTTCACCCTGAGTGAATTAGTCGATTTACAGTTGGCGTGTGGCGACAGTTTCGATGCCTCCAACCGTGGTCGCGATGAGGCCTCGGTGCGTGCTTTGTTTTTGCGGGCGCTTGCGGTTCGTCGCGCAGTGTGATAAGGTGTCACCGTTTTCCATGGAATCCGATCAAGTCCCCAATGTTCTGGCCGACCGTTACGCCTCGCCGGCGATGCGAGCCTTATGGTCCACGCGCGGCCGCGTTATCCTCGAGCGCGAGTATTGGGTGGCCGTGATGAAGGCCCAGCGCGACTTGGGTTTAGCTATTCCTGCCGAAGCCATTACCGCCTATGAGCGGGTCAAAGATCAGGTGAATTTAGAATCGATTCGGCAACGTGAGGAAACCACCCGTCACGACGTCAAAGCCCGCATCGATGAATTTTGTGCCTTAGCGGGTCACGAACACATCCACAAGGGCCTCACGAGTCGGGATTTAACCGAATCGGTCGAGCAATTGCAGGTATTTCGTTCCTTGGAGTTAGTGCGTACGAAATACATCGCGGCTTTAGCGGCTTTGGCCCGCCGGGCGCAGGCAGATCGAGATCTTTTAATCACCGCCCGGACGCACAATGTGGCCGCGCAACCCACGACGGTGGGGAAGCGTTGGGCGATGTTTGGTGAAGAATGTTTACGCGGTGTGGCCCAATTGGACGCCGTCCTCGGAGCTTTCGCCGCCCGTGGTTTGAAAGGTGCTGTCGGTACGCAATTAGATCAACTCACCCTAATGGCTGGCGATGCCAAGAAAGTGGCCCAACTCGAAGCCCGCGTAGTTGTGCACTTAGGGTTGCCTCATTCGCTGAATGCCGTCGGACAGGTTTACCCACGCTCGATGGACTTTGAAGTCGTGTCGGCTTTATTGGCTGCCGCGTCGGGACCTTCTTCTTTTGCCAAGACCCTACGCCTCATGGCAGGTCATGAATTAGCCAGTGAAGGTTTCTTACCTGGCCAAGTCGGTTCGTCGGCGATGCCTCACAAGATGAACGCCCGCACTTGTGAGCGGATTAATGGTTTTCATGTGATTTTACGCGGACACCTAGCCATGGCAGCATCGCTCTCGGGTGAGCAGTGGAATGAGGGCGATGTTTCTTGTTCGGTCGTACGCCGCGTCTTGTTGCCTGATGCCTTCATGGCCATCGACGGCTTATTAGAGGCCTTCTTGACCGTCCTGAATCAAATGGAAGTGAATGCTCCGGTCATTGCCCGCGAGTCCCAGCACTATTTGCCCTTCTTACTGACCACCACCTTCTTGATGGAGGCCGTTAAAGCAGGGGCTGGACGCGAAGCCGCCCACGAGGCGATTAAGGAACACGCCGTGGCTGTGGCAAAAGATTTGCGCACGGGTAAAATCGACAAGAACGACCTCGTGGCCCGTTTGGCGGCCGATCCTCGTTTGAAGGTGCCTAAGGCCACTTTAGAGTCCGCGATTGCTCGTGCCTCGGAATTGACGGGGTCGGCAGGCCAACAAGTCGATACCTTCGTGCAGTCCGTGGGCGAGTGGGTGCGTCGTTTCCCCGCGGCGGAGCAGGTGAAGGCTGGGCGAATTTTGTAGGCAAAAACCACGAGTAGGGCAGGGGACAGGGTTTTCCTGTTGCCAAGGGGCGAGTCGCTTCCCACAACCCTTTTTTCAACCTGTTTACTCCTATGTCCTCCTTACAAGGCAATCTCCTCGTCGCACAAAGCGGCGGTCCCACGCCCGTGATTAACGCCAGCCTCGCCGGAGTCATCGCCGAAGCCCTCAATCATGAGGATGAAATCGTCGAAATCTATGGCGGCATGAATGGCATCCAAGGCGTTTTGCATGAAGAGCTCATCGATTTAACGCAAGAGACCCAGCAAACCCTCCGTGCGCTCCTGCACACCCCTGGCGCAGCTTTAGGTACCTGCCGTTACAAGGTGAAGAAGTCTGAAGACTTCGATCGCATCCTCCAAGTTTTCGAAGCGCATAACATCCGCTTCTTCCACTACATCGGTGGTAACGACTCGCAAGACACGGCTGCTAAGATTGCCGCCTTGGCACAAGAGCGTGGCTACGAGTTGCGCGTCGTGGGCGTACCCAAGACGATTGATAACGACTTGCCCATCACCGACCACTGCCCTGGCTTTGGTTCGGTTGCTAAACACCTTGCTATCACGGTGCGCGAGATGTCTTTGGACAACGCTGCCATGGGTCAAAATGACTTCGTCTCGATCCTCGAAGTCATGGGTCGTAACGCCGGTTGGTTGGCCGCTTCTACGGTGTTAGCTCATCGTAAGGAGAAGGGTGACCACTCGAAGAGCCAGTCGCCCAGCACCCAGTATGGTTGCACCGCGCCTCACATCGTGCTCTTGCCTGAAGTGCCTTTCAATTCGGATGCCTTCCTCGCTCGCGTTGAAGAAGTCTTGAAGGGGAACACGCACTGCTTCGTGGTCGTCTCCGAAGGCGTTCAAGATGCCGCGGGTAATTACCTCGGTGCCGACACCTCGAGCACGGATGCTTTCGGCCACGCCGTTTTAGGTGGTGCCGGTGAATACTTGCGCTCGTTGGTAGAAGGTCGCTTTGATGGCGTGAAGGCTCGTGCTTCCAAGTTGGGCATCGCTCAGCGCGCCGCTTCGCATAATGCTTCGAAGACCGACGTCGATGAGGCTTACCTCTGCGGTCAGGCTGCCGTGAAGGCCGCCCTCAATGGCTCCACGGGCCAAATGGTTACCCTGGTGCGCTCTGGTAAAGAACCCTATGGCGTGACCACGCACCTCGAGCCTTTGGCTAACATCGCGAATGGCGTGAAGGCCTTCCCTGAGAAGTTCATTGGTGAAGATCGCATGTCGATCCATCCTGACTTCGTGCGCTACGCGCTGCCACTCATCCAAGGTGAGTTGCAAATTCCTTACGATCAAGGACTTCCAAAATACGCTCAGCTCTCGGCTAAGCGCGTGGCTCGTAAGTTGGAAAAGTACGAAACCGCTTAATTTCTTAAGTCGGATTCGTGGTTTAAAACCACCGCCCTTAGGGGTGGTGGTTTTTTGTTTTAAGGGGTTGCCTCCGGTGAGGGGCACACTAGGGTAAAAACCTGCCCCTTTTTGTCATGATTCGCTCATTTTCATCCCTACTTTGCTGGCTCGGAGTGATGCTCTTTCCCTTCGTCGCTTCCGCTGCGTTGCAAAACGGTAAAGTGGAAGTCGGTGTCGTCAAAGGCACGGCCGCTTTGATTGATCCCCAAGCCAAGACCACGCCGCTTTCTAAAGGAATTGTTTTTCAAGAAGGTTACAAAGTTGAAACCAGTGCTGAATCGACGGCAGAGCTGATTCTTTCGAATGGTTCGACGCTGATTGTTAACCCTGACACGTCATTGGAAGTTCGGACGTTCAAACAAGTGCCTTCGGAGCTGATTGTTGAAGGTCAGTATCAAAAGCTCGATAAGGAGCCCAGTCCTTCCGTCACCGAGATTTTAGTCTTCCATGGTAAAGTAATCGGCGAAGTGCGTAAGTTGAATCCGCAATCTTCTTACACCATCAAGACGCCTGCCGGCGTGGCCCGCATTCGTGGTACGATTTATACGGTGGAGTACGTCGTGGATTCTAACGGCGTGGGTTCTTTAAGCATCGGTTGCGTGCGCGGTTCCGTCGAAGCCACGGTTTCCAATACGACCAATGGTCCAATCCCCGTGTTGCCAGGTAAGACCGTTTCGGTGAGCGGTCTTTCGGGGATTTTAACCTTAGCGGGTTCGAATATTCAAAGCGGTACCACGACCACGACGAATCAAGTAGCCACCCCTGGCGTGAATGTGCCTAACATTCCCCTGATTCCTGGGTCGGGTACGACGACTTTGGCGGGCAGCACCCCACCTCCTCCCATGACGGTAGCTTTGTTGGATATGGACTCGAGTCAGTTGGCCCAAGTGGCGACGAGTTTGGCGAATGCGACTTCTTTGCCGGTGACGTTTGCTAATGATGTGAAGGACATGGCTAAGGTGGCTCCTAGCCCAGGTCAGGTTGTACCAACGACTATCGGTGGTAGCGTGCCCAATCAAGGGCCTGCCGCTGGTAATGTAGTCACGCCCCCTTCGCCTGCACCTAATACCTCGACCGGCGGTAGTACCTCGACGACTACCCAGTTGATGCAACAAATTTCTGACGTCGTGAATAACGCCGTACAAAAGCAACAACAGCCTGATCCTTCGCCCTCGGGTGGCTGAGGTTTTCGGTGATGGTTTGCTAAACCCGACGTCTTGTCGGGTTTTTTATTTGAGAGATAATCTTTTTACCGGCTCGCTTTAAAAACCGTTTTCATCACTTTCTTCCCATGGCCATCGCGGGTAAACTTATTACATTGGAAGGAGGAGAAGGAGCTGGGAAGTCGACGCAGTTGGCCCTGTTGACGCAGCAGTTGGAAGCGCATGGCTCAAAGGTCTTGAAGTTGCGTGAGCCGGGTGGAACGTTGCTTGGCGAGCGTTTACGCGAGGTTTTAAAATCACCGCAAAGTAAACTAGAACCCACCACCGAAGCGTGCCTGTTTGCCGCTTGTCGAGCACAGTTGGTCGGCGAAGTGATTCGGCCCGCTTTAGCGCAGGGGAGTGTGGTGCTCTGCGATCGTTTCATTGATTCGACGGTCGCTTACCAAGCGGGTGGCCGTGGCTTAGATCGAACTTTGATGGAAGCGCTTAATCGCTTGGCCTGTGGTTCGCTCCGTCCCGATTTAACAGTGCTCCTCGACCTTGATCCTGCTCAAGGGTTGGGTCGAGCGTCTGTGCGTGACCAAGGTCAGCCTGATCGATTTGAGGTTTTGCAGGATGGCTTTCATCAGCGCGTCCGCGATTTTTATCACACCTTAGCTCGCGAGGAGCCGCAACGCTTCCTCGTCCTAAACGCCCACCAGCCACCCGAAAAAGTGGCTCAACAGATTTGGCATGAAGTCCAGCGTCGCTTCTCCTAATTTAAGTGAGTTGCCAGCGGTGAAGGTGCTCATGAAGGCCCGGGCCCAAGGTCGAATGCCTCATGCGGTTTTACTGACGGGCGCTGATGGTGGATTGCTGGAGCGTGCCGCGGTGTTTTTAGCCGGCGTGCAACTGGAGACGGGTGAGCCATTGGCCCATGCGGATTGTCGCGTTTTGCGTCCTGGTAAGCGCTCGCGTATTATCGATATCGAGAGCGTGCAGGAAGTCGTGGCAGCCTTGCGCCTGACGTCTACGACCGCACACCGAGCCGTGATTATTCACGAGGCGGATCGTTTTAATGCCTCTTCGGCGAATGCCTTTCTTAAAAGTTTAGAAGAGCCTCCGCCTGAGACGTTGATTGTTTTGCAGACCGTTAATTATTACAGCGTAATGCCGACGATTTTGAGTCGTTGCTTACGTTTTCACCTTGGCGGTGAAACGCCCCTAATCACGGATGAGGCTTGGAATAATTGGCTACGTGATTTCGATCGCTGGTTGGGTGTGTTGGCGGCACCGACAACGTTGCCGAAGCCCGTGGACGTGATTCTGCCGATGTACGGCCTTTGTGCCCGCTTTGAAGGTTTGTTGGCATTGTTCGTTAAGGAAGCGTTGGAGCAAAATCCTCCGCCCATCCCAGATGACCCTGCAGATAAGGACGATGTCGAGGAAGCCCACGAAGCTTCGATTAGCCGTGGCGTTCGCCTGCGTATGTTAATTTCAATCCAAGAGCGGCTGCGGCTCCTTGGACGGCAGCATCCTGACTGTGGTCAGGCCATCAGCCAATCCATCGAAGCAATGGAACAGATGCGGGTGCGTTTGGAGTTGAATTACCAAATGATGTCAGCGCTCGAGAACTGCTTCCTAAGAATCTCCCGCCACTTTGCGCATCGTTCCCGTGCTTAATTTTATGAAAAATACCTTACGTCTCTGGTTGGCTTTTTTACTCACGATGGTCGTGCTTCCGGCTGAAGAAGCCGTGGTGCGCCGCCGTCCTGAAGTGGAGAGTGCCATCGCCAAAATGTCGCCGACGATTGTCCGTATCGAGGTGATTTCGGAAGAGGGTTCGGATGGTCGGATGTTGCGTCAACACGCCGTGGGTTCGGGTTCTATTATCGACCCGCAAGGGTATGTGATCACGAATTACCACGTGGCTGGTCGTGGGGCGACTTTCCTGTGCCGTTTGGCTGACCGTGAAGAGTTGCCTGCGACTTTGGTCGGTGCCGATGCCATGACGGACATTGCGGTGATTAAACTCGATTTATCACGTCGCCGTTCCCAAGCCCCCTTGCCAGTCGCTAGTTTTGCGGATTCTTCTGCAGCGCGCGTGGGTGATACGGTTTTATCGATGGGTTGCCCTGCTGGTTTAACCCAGTCGGTGACGTTGGGTATCATTGCGAATGATGCGATGGTGATGACACGCTTTGTCGGGGGGATGAATTTGGATGGTGAATCAGTCGGTGAATTAGTCCGCTGGTTTGGTCACGATGCCGTCATCTTCGGGGGGAATTCCGGCGGTCCGCTAGTCGATGTCACGGGACGCATTGTGGGGGTCAACGAAATCGGCGTCGGGAGTTTAGGTGGAGCGATTCCGGCCAACACTGCCAAGGCTGTGGCTATGGAATTAATTCAAAAAGGTCATGTCGTGCGCGGCTGGCTGGGTATTGAAGTGCAACCGCTGCTACGCTCTTTAGCGATTCAAGGAAAACATGGCGTGCTAGTGCGCGGGGTGATTGAACGTTCGCCGGCGGCGGGTAGTGGTTTGCAACAAGGTGATATTTTACAAGCGGTGCAAGGCCATGCGGTCGATGCGGATTGCGATGAACTCATGCCTGCTTATTATGGTTTGGTCGCGAGTCTGAAGCCTGGCGTGCCGGTTGAAGTGGTCTACACACGTGATGGCGTAGAACATAAAGTTAATCTCACGCCCATTGAGCGTACGGCTAACTTGGCACGTGAAGTTGAATTAACCTCTTGGGGTTTGACGGTGCGCAATTTGACGCGGATTACGGCCTTGCGTGCCAAGCGCCCGAATACGGATGGAGTCATCGTAGACTCGTTGCGGGCGGGTGGTCCTGCGGCTGAAGCGAAGCCAACTTTGATGGAGAATGATATTTTGCTCAGTCTCGGCGGTCGTCCCATCAAGGACGTCGACGCACTCCGCACGGTTTCGCGGGAACTTTTAAAAGATAAGACGGAACCAGAGCCAGTTTTGGTAACATTTGATCGCCAGGGGTTAGAGATGGTCGCGGTTGTTCGGATTGGGCCCGAAGTAGACCCTGCCATCGCTCCGCGGGCCGCGCGGGCTTGGGCAGGCTTGAGCACGCAGGTGCTGACGGCTGAAATCGCTAAGGCGATGGGCTTGAAGGGTAAGGCCGGGGTTCGGGTGACTCAGGTTTTAGCTGGGACCAATGCCGAGCAAGCGGGACTCAAAGTCGGCGATTTAATTTTAAAATTAGATGATAAAGTCATTCCCGCTCGTCGCCCCGAAGATGCCGAAGTCTTCAGCTCGCTTTTGCGAGAATACCCCGTGGGTTCGGAGGTGAAGTTGGATGTGCTCCGTGCCGGGCAACCCATGGCGATTAATCTTAAGTTAGTTGAACGCCCCGTGCCGCCTTCCGAACTCCCTACCGTGAAGGATATTCGATTTGGTTTTTCGGCTCGGCAGTTGAGTTACGATGATAAGACCCAGCGTAAAGAATCGCTGGATACCGAGGGGGTCATTGTGACCAAGGTGGAGCGTTCGGGTTGGGCGGACTTAGCTGGCTTACACACGGGCGATATTGTCTTGTCGATTAACCAGACTAAAGTCGTCGACAATGTGACGCTCAAGCAGACCTTGGATGCCTTGTTTGCAGCTAAGCCACGACACGTGGTGCTCCAAGTACGCCGTGGTCTCTCCGGAGCCTATTTAGAATTCGAGCCCGACTGGTCCGTTCTTGAAGCCGCTAAATAAAAGACTTAATTCCTTTCTATGAAACTACCCCTCTTTCTTCTCCTAACTCTTGGTACGGTCAGTGCGCCGCTTTTGCACGCCGAGCAGAAGATTGAGGATACGGCGCGGGTTTTGTATAAATCCAATGCGGATTCGGTCATCACCATCCGCGCAACCGTCGCCTTGACGATGTCGGCTGGCGATAACCCCTCGCAAAGCCGCGATCAATCGGTGGAGGAATTAGGTACGGTCGTAAATGCCCAAGGCTTAGTCATGGTTTCGGCCTCGTCCATTGATCCTGCTACGGGTGCCGACGGTCGCATGGTGAATGTGCGCGGGAATCAGGTTAAACTTTCGGTCACGAGCGAGGTGAAGGAAGCCCGTTTAATCATGCCCGATGGCACGGAAGTTCCCGCCACGGTGGTGTTTAAGGACCGCGATTTGAATTTAGCTTTCTTGGCCCCCGAAGCAGGAGCTGAAGAAGCCAAGGATGTGAAGTTTCACCCCATTAACCTCAGCGAGCCACAGAATTTAGGCGTCTTGGACGAGGTCGTTGTGCTCACGCGGATGGATCGTTCCCTGGGCCGCGTGTCATCGGTAGAATGCGATTACGTTCGCGCCCTCATTGAAAAGCCCCGTCGCTTTCTTTCGATTCACCTACCCACGGTCGGTTTGCCGGTTTTCGGTTTAACGGGTAAGTTTGCAGGTTTCACGACTACCCGTTTTGGCAGTGCCGGGGAGGGTGGCAGCATTTCGATGGCTCCTGTGGTTTTACCAGCCTCCGATGTCATCAAGGCGATTGAGCAAGCCACGGCTAAGCAAAAGACTCCGCCTGCACCCGCCAAAAAATAACCCTTTTGGTGTAACTTTCTAGGGTGCCATGGGGTTTTAATCTTAAATGTCTGCGGACGAGTCATTACCTCCGGACGTTGACGACGAGGAAGATAAGCGGCTGATGGCGCTTGTCGCCGAAGGCGACGATGATGCCCTGCGTTTACTGGTACATCGCCACCAAGGGCGCCTAGTGGGCTATTTGAAGGGGGAAGTCGGTTCCCAAGCCACCGCCGAGGAATTGGCTATGGAGGTCTTTATTCGCTTACACCGGGCGGCATCCCGGTGGCGTCCCGAGGCCAAGCTGAGCACCTATATCATTCATATAGCTCATAATTTAGTTTTAAATGAATGGCGGCGCCGGAGCCGTAAGCCTACCTCGGCCCTCGATGCGACGCCGGAAATGGGGGATCAAAGTCATGAGGCCTCCCGCCGTTTGACGGAGTTAGACGAGGCCTTTCAACGTGCCATTGCCCAATTACCCCCTGAGCAAAAAACCGCCATTTTACTCCTCGTCCAGCAAGAGCTGCCCTACGAGGAGATTGCAGTCATCATGAAAGCCCCTGTTTCCTCGGTAAAAACTTGGATTCACCGGGCCCGCACCCGACTCAAAGATTTACTCAAAGATTTTTATGGACCCGCTTGAAAATTGCAACTTCCCCGCACCTTTGGGGTTTCAACCTATGAACTAAGCCATGGAACCGCACTCCGAATCTACTTTCGAACGTGACCTCACCACGGCTCTCCGTCGTCCCGTTTTGCCTCCCTCAGCGGAATTCACCACGCGCGTGATACGAGCGGTTCAAGCCGATCGCCGCCGCCGTACGGTGATTCGTTGGGGTTCGATTGTGACTTTAGCCGCCGCCTGCTTTGTGGGGGCACTCATGGTTTACGCCCCCGCCTCGAATGATACTTTGTTTTCGGAAACGCGCGACCTAGTGGTTAAAGAAGAGGCCGCCCAAATGAATGACATCTTGGGGTTGGCCGATGATCTTTCCCTGCTCACCCCCGTGGTGAAGAAGCCCTCCATCGTCGACGTACTCACCACGCCTGGATCCTAATGCGTATGCGTCAAATTTTTGCCTACCTTTGTTTAGCTTCGATTGCCTTTGCGGCCGATACGACCCCTGCAACGACCACGACCAAGCCGGGCGATAATGAGCCTTCGCCTGAGGAGTTGCAGACGATTCGGAAGATCTTGGAGTTGCCTCCAGAGCGCTTAGCCCGCGTCCGAGCCGCCTTAGAGCGTTTGGAACGTATGCCTCCAGAAGCTCGTAAAGAATATGCCGCTTCGCTGGAGAAATTAGAAAGTGCTTCGCCCGATGAACGCCGCAAGATGTTCAAAGACATCCGCGAAAAAGCGGGTTTCAATGGCCGCGTGCTGGAGCGTTATTTGAAGTCCTTGCCTCCGGAAAAAGCGAAAGAGGAAAACGCGCGCATTCGGGCCATGTCCCCTGAAAAGCGTACCGAGTTTTTACATTCCTTAGCCGAAAAATTTGGTCCCGAAATGGGCAAGGGGAAGAACGACGAGGGTTCCGGTAAGCGCCGTAAGTTTGATGATGCGAACAAGCAGCCGACGGAAACCACCGCACCTGCTACCCCCGCTCCCGCGACGCCGGTCCCTGGCGCTTAAGACTTAATTTCTAAGTCTTTAATGTCGTGCGTTAGGCCGTTTTTCCAACGGTCGTGCGCCCATAGCCAGTTGGCACATGCTTCGTCATCAGAACGGAGTTTTTGCTCCAGCCAGGCATTGGATTCTAACGTTAACCGAGCGGAGTCTTGGGCGGTGAGTTTCTGGATTCGCAATTCACATTTCCAAAAGCCCAAACGCTCCGTCCAAAAAATCCAACCCGTGGCATGAAAGCGTTGGGCGATGAGTCCGGGTAAATCCGTGACGGCACAGGGGCGACCAAGGAATTGAATGCGCACCCCACTCGAGGTGTTTTGATCAAAGAGCACCACGGCATTTTGGCCTTTACGCATGGCTTGCATGAGTTGGCTAAAGCCCTCTTTGCGAGAGACGAGTTTGACGCCAAAACGTTCGCGCATGCGCTTGACCCACGCATCGAGGCTCGGCTGATTGAGCGGACGGTACAAGGTGTACCATTCGACATGGTCAATCCCCTGACCCACAAATGGGATAGCCGTCATCATCTCCATCAAGTTGAAGTGTGGCACGAAGAGGACATTGCCTTTACCTTGAGTCACGTTTTGGGCCATCGGGACTAAGGTTTGCGAGTCGACCGTCACGCGGCGTCGAATTTCGGCTTCCGACATCATGGTCGAGGCCAAAGAGTAGAGAGCCATTTCGGCCGTTCGCGAGCATGAGGTGCGTCCTACACGCCGCACCCAAGCGAGATCTTTTTCGGGGAAGCCGGCAGCTAAGTTGCGTCGAATGAGCTTACCGCGCATGCGCCAAAGTATCCATCCTAAGCCCCAAGCGTTCAACCGCGCAAAAACCTCGGGGAGTTTAGCGAGGAGCCAGGCGTAGACGGATAGCAGGAAAATCATTCCAGTTTAAAGCCGACCTTCTTGACGGAGAACTTCCGTGATGTCGGGGACGAGGATTTTACGGCGGCCGAGTTCGTCGCGGGCAAAATATTTGTCGGGTTGGCGGACTAAATCAAACGGCTCGCTCGGCAAGTTGTCTTCGTCGAATTCCATTTCGTCGACGGCATCAATCTCATCAAAGATATGCGTGCGACGGAGCGGAGCTCCCTCGACGGCTTGCATGACGTTGGGCAATTGGCCGTTCTTGAGGAAGTTCATGAACAGGCAGGGGTAGAAGTCGTCTTGATAAGGGCGGAGAAACTGGCTCGCCCATGCCCCAGGAAGTTCCCAGCGCTGCCGGAAGATAACCGTATCCGAAAAGTGGATGCAGGATTCGTACCATTTTTCGACATCAGGGTGGCGTTGCGTTAAGGGGCAGTCGACCACGGTGATAATGCGTTGTAACTGCCACGGGGCGTCGAGGGAACCTGGTTGGAGTGTGCGGTGCAAAGCCTCCATCTGCTCAATCATGGGGAGCCCGCCATGCGTGATTAAAATGGCCGCCGTTTCATCACCCGGTGCGGGGATGAGGGCTTGTTGGTTTTGGAACTGCCATGTGTCCGTGGAACCATCAGAGTCGCGGGCTTCTTGAAAAATCCGGATGTGCTTGCCTTCGGGCCAAGCGTTTTCGGCCAGCACGCGAGCGGTCGCTCGGCGTCCCGCACCTTTAGGGCCTAAGATAATAACTAAAGGGGTCATGCAGGTCGTCCACAGCGGCCGAAGCGGGTGTTCTGAGCACGATCCCGCATCCAGTGATCCACGGCGACGAGTGCGGCCATGGCTTCCACAATGGGCACGGCGCGAGGCAAGACGCAGGGGTCATGGCGACCTTTAGCGGTCAGCTCGGTCGCTTGACCATTCGGGCCGACAGTCTTTTGCGGACGCAACACCGTGGCGGTGGGTTTAAAGGCCACGCGGAATAAAACAGTTTCGCCGTTGGTGATGCCACCTTGGGTGCCACCCGAGCGATTAGTTGCCGTACGAATCTTGCCGTCCTTTTTGATAAAGAGGTCGTTGTGTTCGCTGCCGCGCAAGAGGGTGCCGCTAAAGCCGCTGCCGATTTCAAAACCTTTCGTCGCTGGCAACGACAACATCGCTTTGGCTAAGTCAGCCTCAAAGCGATCAAACACCGGCTCACCTAGTCCAGTGGGTAAATTTTCAATCGCACAGCAAATCACACCGCCAACCGAATCGCCGTCTTGGCGTGCCGCTTTAATCAACGTTTCAATTTTTTCTGCCGTGGCCGGGTGTGGGCAACGCGTTGGCGTGGCTTCAACTTGTTTCAGCGTGGGAATTTTGGCAGACGCGGGCATTTGGTGTGCGCCAACGCTTTCGACCCAAGCGGTGATGCGTACTTGATGGGCATGCTGTAAAACCGTTTTCGCAATGGCCCCTGCCGCGACGCGGGCGGCGGTTTCGCGGGCGGAAGAGCGACCGCCACCTTCGACGGCACGGATGCCGTATTTTTCATCATACGTGAAATCCGCATGCGAAGGGCGATAGGCCGCCTTCATTTCCGCGTAAGCACTCGAGCGTTGATCCGTGTTGCGAATGATAATCGCAATCGGCGAACCCAACGTAAGACCTTGAGCCGAAACGCCGGAAAGGATTTCGGGTTCATCGCCTTCTTTGCGTTGGGTGGTCAGGAGGCTTTGGCCAGGACGACGTCGGGCTAATTCGCTCCGAATGAAAGCTAGGTCGAGTGGGACGCGGGGAGGGCAACCATCGATGACGACGCCGAGGGCTGGGCCATGGCTTTCGCCAAAAGTCGCAATGCGAAATTGTTGTCCAAAAATATTACCCATAAAAAGTGCTGTAAAAAGAAACGCCACCTGACCGGAGGGTCGGGCGGCGTCCTAAAGGCGGTTCCGCCCGAGATTAGCGGCGGAGGTTCGACGAAATCTTGGAGATGATTTGTTGGCTTTGAGGCAAGTTGCCGAAGTTGCCGTATTTCACGGTGACTTGGGTGTAGAATTGCTTGGTCACAGGATCTTCCGTCTTAGCCACGTCGACGCGGATTTCTAAGTCGCCCACGGTGCGAGCATAGACGGCCACGGCGAGGAGCTCGTTGTTGGCGCCACGTTCATCGGTTTCGCCAGTGCGGAGGGTGCCGCTCATGCCGTCAAAGGTGCGTTTTACCGCATTAAAAACGGCTTCGGTGTCGGCGTTGTAGCGCGTGGTCAGCGTACCCAAGATATTGGAGAAACTCGCTTCGTGCGTATCAGGATTGTCCACCCCGATCTGGGTGTTGCAACCCGTGAAGGCGAGGGCGGTGGCTAAGAGTACGAGGGAGGCAGCGTTCTTCATGGTGAGAGTGTGCGAATTAAGTGCTTTTAGACAAAACACAGCAGGGCGGAGTTGGCAAATGATTTCGCCCCCACGTTTTTTAGGGGTCAAAGGGCTGTTTTGTAATTAAAAATTGGATACAAAGTCGCCGTTTAACCAGATTTTGCAGGGCGGCATGAGGTCGTCTGGCGGGCGCGACCGGACGGATCAGAGGCCTGGAAGAGGGTCAAAACGACGCAACTATTTATAAACACCTTATAACCATAAGGTTATGTATTTTATGGATTAAATCAGTCATTTAAGGCGATCCGGGCGCTGTGAATAAGAAAATGGGGGAAATTTCTTGCCGAGTGGGGGAGAGTGGGGGAAAGTGGGCTTACAGGGCGAAATCTCCCACAACATGTCTATTGGCGCAAACAACGGTCTCTTCACCGGCATCCATAAAGGAAAGCTGGATGAGAAGAACCGTGTCACGATTCCCGCGCCCTGGCGTTTTGATTCCGCCGGTGAAATGAGCTTCTTAGCGATGTTCCACCCCGCCCTCGGAACAATCATTGTTTTTCCTCCGATGATGGTGCAACGGATTCGCGATGCGGCGACGCAAGTGACCGTGAGCGATCCGGATAAATTGAACGCGTTGCGCTTGCTCGGTGAAAACAGCGTCCAGGTCACGTGCGACAAAGCAGGCCGGATTACATTGAATGAATACGTCATCGCCCAAGCCGGCTTGGAACGCGATGTGGTCTTCAGTGGTAGTTTTGTGACGTTCCAAATTTCCGCCCCCGTGCCTCCGAAAGTGGAACGCGAATCGGAAAGCACCCGTACCATCCTGCGTGCCCTGCGCGAGCTGGGTATCTAACCTGTATCCAAAAGTTACTTACATAACTCACACGTTATTCACAATCCTAGATGACCAGTCACCTCCCAGTCTTACTCGATGAATGCATCGAGTTGCTCGCCCCGCGAGCGACGGGAGTTTATTTGGATTGTACGTACGGTGGAGGTGGACACACGGAAGCTCTGTTAGCGGCGGCGGCTTGTCACGTGAAGTCCTTAGATTGCGATCCCGCAGCCGCTCAACGTGCGACGGCGACGGCCCAACGTTTTCCGGGTCGCTTTGAATTCATTGCCCAAAACTTTCGTAACCTTGACTGCGTTCCGGGCTATTTTGACGGGGTACTGATGGACATTGGGGTGTCCTCGTATCAGTTGGATATTCCGGAGCGTGGTTTCTCTTTCCGCTTTGCCGCTCCGAATGACATGCGCATGAATCCATCGCGCGGACGGAGTGCGGCTGAGTTTCTTGAACACGCCACGCGTGATGAGTTAGTACGGGCCGTGCGTGATTACGGCGAAGAGCCTCGTTGGCATCGTGTCGTGAACGCGATTGAAGCGGCCCGGGGGACGGGGCGCCTCGCCCAGACCACCACCTTTGCCGAGTTAGTGGCGGAAGCTGCTCCACCTCCTCCGGGGCCACGCGGGGTGCATCCAGCGACCCGGACTTTTCAAGGAGTGCGCATTGCGGTGAATGATGAGCTCGAAGCCCTCGCCGAAGCCCTGCCTAAAGCCTTTTCCAAATTAAACACGGGCGGCGTCCTCGCCGTCATTTCCTTCCATTCTTTAGAAGACCGCTTGGTCAAACGTTACATGAATGGCGTCTCGGGTCGTCCCGTTGATCGGGATGACTCTCGTAATCAGGATGAACGTGTTAAACAAGCTGACCTTTTAACCCGCAAAGCCGTCCAACCATCGGAGGCTGAACAAGCCCGTAACCCGCGGAGTCGTTCCGCTCGATTGAGGGCCGTGCGCCGTCTTGCTGTATGAGTAACCAAAGAATTTTAACCATCTTTTTTGGCGTCGCTACTTTATCCGTGGCCGCCTTGGGCTCCATTCATGTGATGAAACTTCGCATGGAGGCCGATGCGATTGGCAATCGTATTGTCAGCTTGGAGCGGACGCTTGCCGAATCGAAGAAGGAGTTGGTCGAACTGAAACGCCAACGCGATCAATCCCAAGACACCTTGCAGTTACAACAACGCATTGGGGATACCTTGAAAGGCCCAGCGGTTGATCAAATCATTTGGATTCATTTGCCCGTGACGCTGGGGACCAACCCCATTCTCTTGGCGAAACCTAACCCGCGCTTATCCGCTCGCGAAATCGCATTTCGTCCTCCCGTAGGACCCGGAGGGAATAATTCCCGATGACCCTTCCTCAGGCCAGGCGAATGCGTTACCGTTCGCTGGCCTGGGTCGTGTCCGCCTGCTTTCTAATCGTCTTGGGTCGACTGGTCTGGTTGCACTGGGTCGTGGCACCGCAGCTTCGCGCGGAGGCCGCTCAAGCTCGCCGCATGCAAAAGGTCATGTGGGCACGTCGCGGCGAAATCCGCGATGCGCAGGATAATGTCCTCGCGGTATCGGACGATGTGTGGGACGTGGGGGTAGATCCTGAAGCGCTCACGAAAAAAGATTTACCGCGCGCCGCTGAAGTGGCAGCTATTTTAAAAGTTTCGCCTGTCGATGTGCTCAAGGCCTTTCGTACGACGAAACGCGTCGATGCCGACGGCGAAGAGCAAAGCGTCCGCTGGGAAGTGTTGGCTCGGGATTGTGATGAGGCTACGGAAAAGAAAATTCGAGCCCTGGGGATTAAGGCATTGGTGACCGAACATAAGTTTCAACGCCATTACCCGAAGGGTCAGTTGGCTGCTCACGTGTTAGGTTATGTGAATAAGCAAGGGGAGCCCTCGGCCGGAGTAGAGCGCGTGATGAATGAATTTTTAGAAGGTCAAAACGGCTGGATTGAATCCGAGCACGATGGTCGTCACCGCGAAATCGCGAGTATTCGCTTACGTGAGGTGACGCCTGTTGATGGGAGTACTTTAGTTTTAACGATTAATAGTTTAATCCAAAAAACTTGTGAAGATGCCCTGGCCGCGGCGGCGGCTCGTTACAATCCGAAGGGTGGCATTATTATTGTGAGTGAGCCTAAGACGGGCCGTATTTTGGCTTTAGCGAATTGGCCGACGTTTGATTTGAACCGTTACTTTGATCCGAAGGCGGCACCGATGGATAATCAACGTAACCGCGCAGTCTCGGATATTTACGAGCCGGGTTCCGTTTTCAAAATTGTTTCTATTTCAGGAGCGTTAGAGGAGAAACTCATCACGCCTAATTCACAGTATGATTGTGGCGCTAAGATTGTGCCGTATCGCGGGCGGATGGTGGAATTGCCCGCAGATGCCCATGCGTTGGGAGTCGTCGATGTGCGTCACATTGTGAAAGAATCTTCCAATCGCGGGACGGTACAAATCGGGATGTTGTACGCCGAGCGGATGGGTGAAGATCGTTTTTACTCGCTGATTCGTTCCTTTGGCTTTGGGCAAAACACGGGACTGATTACTGGAGCCGAAGTGCCTGGTTTATTAAAGAAACCGAGCACTTGGGATGGGATGACGATTTCCCGTTTACCGATGGGCCACTCGGTCAGTGTGACGGCGATGCAAATGCACACGGCGATGTCGGTCATCGCCGCCGAGGGTTTATTGATGCAGCCCCAGTTGGTCTTGCGTGTCGAAGACCCCAAGACGCGTGCCCCGATTCTCTTATACACTCCCCGCGTGCGCGGTCGGGCAATCACTGCGGCCACGGCGGCCGAAGTGGCGACGTTACTCCGCGGTGTTTGCGGTCCTGGGGGCACGGCTCCGATTGCCGATATTCCTAATTACGAAGTCGCTGGGAAAACCGGTACGACGCAAAAGCTGATTAATGGTAAGTATTCGACTACCCAGCACGTGGCCTCTTTTTCGGGGTTCTTCCCCGTGGGTGATCCGCGCTTGGCGATTACGGTCATCATTGATGAGCCTCAAGGCGAAGGCGTTGGGTATGGTGGTAAAGTTGCCGCCCCCGTTTTTCGCGAGGTGGCCGAGAAATGTATTCGCTGGCTCGACCTGCCTCCGGCTCACAGCACCACCCACACGGTAGCGAATGCCGATGCCCATTTTGGCGCGGCTAACCCGGTAGCCACGGCTACCAACCACCAGGAGAACGCCCGATGACGCCACCTCTTTCGATGACTTCGCCTCTTACGGAACCTCCTACTTTTAACGCTTTGCTCCAAGGGCTACCTGTCCTGAGTCGGAGCGGGGATTGGTCCGTGAAGATTAAAACCATGGTTACGGATAGTCGTCGCGTGATTCCAGGTTCGCTCTTTTTTGCACTGCCCGGTTTGCGTGCTGATGGGCATAGTTTTTTAGATGACGCTATCGCCCACGGCGCCCATGCGATTATTTCGAGTCAGTCAGTGACGAATTTGCCCGCAGTGGCAGCGGCTCAAGTAGCGGAGCCGCGTCAAGTTTTGGCCGAGATTGCCCGTCGCTTCTACGGCCACCCTGAAAAGAATTTATCCTTGGTTGGGGTAACGGGGACGAACGGCAAAACGACCGTGACCACGCTGGTGCGTCACTTACTCCAAGACGATGGTTCGCAATGGGGCCTGCTTGGTACGGTACGTTATCACTTAGGTCGTCGTTCGATTCCTTCTTATAAGACTACTCCGGACTCCGCTGACCTCGCCCAATTTTTCCGGCAAATGTCGGACGCGGGTTGCCAAGGTGCTTGCCTCGAAGTGAGTTCGCACGCTTTGCATCAAGAGCGCGTACATGGGTTTAGTTTCCGCGCCGCAGCTTTTACGAATCTCACACGCGATCACATCGATTACCATGGCGACCTCGCCACGTACCTCGATGTGAAGACGATGCTGTTTGATGGTCGCAATGGTGGTGGGGTCCCTGAAGTCAGTGTCATTAATATTGATGACCCCGCAGGGCGCGTTTTGGCCGAAGCCTGTCGCCGTCGCGGTAAAGTGCTGACCTATGGTTTGGCGGCGGAAGCAGATTTACGTGCCACGGACTTAGTGCTCGATACGACGGGGAGCGTTTTCACCCTTCATTATCAAGGTCGCCAAGCGCGTTTCCTGTCCACGCTGCCCGGCGATTACAACGTCTCTAATATTCTTTGTGCGCTAGGTTTGGCGGCCGCGTTGGGGCGCGACCCGATGCGCTTAGCTCCTGCCTTACAATCTTTCCCGGGGGTGCCAGGACGGATGGAGCGTGTTGAAGCGGGGCAAAACTTCCCGGTCTTTGTCGATTACGCACACACGGATGACGCTTTGCGCAATGCATTGAAAATGTTGCGTCGTATCACCCCGGGTCGGGTGCTTTGTGTTTACGGCTGTGGTGGTAATCGCGATCGCGGCAAGCGTCCGGCGATGACGCAAGCGGTAGTTGAACACGCCCATTTGGCTTGGGCCACTGCCGATAACCCGCGTAAGGAATCGATTGAGAAAATTTTCGCCGACATGCGGGGTGATTTAGGTCCTTTGCCTTCGGTATCGTTTATTCCCGATCGCCGCGAAGCGATTGGTTACGCCCTCGCCGCGGCTCGTCCGGGAGATTGTTTAATCATTGCCGGGAAGGGCCATGAAACGACGCAAGAATTTGCAGATACGGTCGTACCTTTTGATGATCGTCAGGTTGTGCGTGAAATTTTGGAGGCTCGGAGGGGCCCGATGGCCTAATGCCTGCTTTTGCCCCCAGTGATTTAGCCGCTTGGTCCCAAGGGACTTGGTCGCACCTGCCTGCGGTGGCCCCGAAGGGTTTTAGCGTTGATACGCGGACGCTGCAACCCGGCGAAATTTTTGTGGCCTTACGCACGGCCCGTCGTGATGGACATCAATATTTAGCTGAAGCACGGACGCGCGGAGCTGCGGCCGCGATTGTCTCCACCCAACAACCCGACGAACTTCCGCAGCTGGTGGTGGGGGATACGAATGTGGCCCTGCGCCACATCGCCGCCGAATGGCGGCAACGTTTTGTCGGCAAAGTCGTGGGCGTGACGGGGAGTGTCGGTAAGACTTCCACGAAAGAATTACTTGGGGCGATGCTTGGGTCCTCGGCCTTTGTGACCGAGGCAAATTTAAATAATCTACTCGGCGTGCCGCTGATGCTGTTGCGCGTGGATCCCGCTCAACATCGTACGGCGGTGATTGAAGCGGGGATGAGCGTGCTGGGCGAATTAGCCTTGTCGGCTCAAGTGATTCATCCCGATTTGGCCATCGTGACGGCCGTAGAGTCCGTGCACTTAGAGGGCGTGGGTTCTTTAGCTGCGGTGGCCCAAGAGAAGTCGCAATTAGTAGCGGCTTTAAAACCAACTGGTTGGGGGATTATTCCGGCGAAATTATTGCAGTGGCCCGAATTTGCAGCTCACGCGGCTCGTACGATAGCGGTGCAGTTTGCCGACGAGCCTGCTCCAGCCGTGCAACCTGGTCGTTTAGTGAAGGCCGCTATTTTGCGCGACGTCGAAGGTCGCCAAAGTCTTTCTTTGGACGGCAAAGTTTATCCCTGTGGCGAACTTTCCCAAGGGCTCATGCGTAATGCAGCCTTGGCTTTGACGGCGGCATTAGAATTAGGGGTCGCCCCCGAAGCCTTAGCGCAAGTCTTGGCGACGTGGATGCCTCCTACAGGTCGTGGGAGTGTTCACCGGATTGGTAAGACGACTTACTACGTCGACTGCTATAATGCTAGCCCGGCCTCCTTGCTCGATTCCGCCGCTTGCTTTGATCGCTTAAGTCGCCCTGACCCTCGTCCGCGTCTTTTCCTCTTAGGGGGCATGGCCGAGTTAGGTAAACTCTCGTGCCAACTGCACCATGAGTGTGGCGTGCGTTTGCCCGTCCGGGCAGGTGACCTCGTGATTGCTTACGGAGGGGATGCGGCGGCTTATCTACCCGGTTTGCCTCAAGGGGTGCAATCGCACGTCGCGGCTACCTTAGAACAAGTGCAGGCCGATCTTTTTGCCCACCGTGGTTTCATTTTTGTCAAAGGCAGTCGTTCTCACGCATTGGAACGAGCCCTCCCACCTTTCATCCGTGATACTTTAAATTTCCACTAGAATGCTTTATTATTTGAGCGAGTTAGAGAAATACTGGGGACCGTTTCGGTTGTTCGAATACATTTCGGTGCGGGCGATTTTGGCGGGCGTGACGGCTTTGATTTTGGGGCTCATTTTTTCGGGTCCGATGATTCGCTGGTTGAGCCGGGTCCGTCAGCCCGAGCGTTCGAAGTCTTTAATGGGTGAGTTAGCCAAAGAAGGCGGCAAGGTGCCGACGATGGGTGGCTTGCTCATCGGGGCGGCGATGTTGCCGGCGGTTTTATTATGGGCGCGTTGTAACGTGCTGGTGCTAGCTTCCTTGGTTTGCCTCGTGGGGATGGGGGCCGTGGGTTTGGTCGATGATTGGCTTAAAGTCAGTCGGGCCAGCTCGGATGGTATTTCGGCTCGCACGAAATTAGCCGGTCAAGGCCTCGTCGCTTTAGTCGCGGTGGGGGTTGTATTGTTAGATCCGAATTACCGCACGAGTCTGGGTGAGATTTGGTTACCCATTTTGAATGGGCCGCTCTGGTCCGTGAATAGTTTTGGTTTACCGGCGTTTATTACCTTAGCCGTGGCCGCGGCTTTTATTATTTTTGTCTGCGTGGGTTCGTCGAATGCGGTGAACTTAACGGATGGTTTAGATGGCTTGGCGATTGGGTGTGTCCTGATCACCACGATGATTTTGGGTAGCGTGGCTTACTTGGTAGGACACCATGAATTCTCGAGTTACTTGCGCATCGGCTATGTTGCCGGCGCGGGTGAGTTGGCAGTGTTTTGTGCTGCCTTGGTTGGGGGTAGTTTAGTCTTCTTGTGGCATAATGCCGCCCCGGCTGAAATTTACATGGGTGACGTCGGTGCCTTGGGCATCGGTGGGGCTTTAGGAGCGGTGGCTTGCTTGATGCATCAGCCGTTCTTGTTGGCGATTGTCGGTGGCGTCTTTGTCATCGAAGGCCTTTCGGTAATTCTGCAAGTCGCTTACTTTAAGCGTACGGGTGGTCAGCGGTTATTTTTGATGACGCCCATTCACCATCACTTCCAGAAAAAGGGCTGGCCGGCGACCAAGGTCGTGGTCCGTTTCTGGATTATCTCCGTCCTCTTTGGCTTACTGGGGCTCTTGTCCCTCAAATTACGATGAGCGAAATTCCTGAATCTTTACGCCGTCGTTTAACGCGACCCACTGCAATCTTCGGTGATGCGGTGAGTGGTCGTGCCGTCGCGGCGGCTTTGGCTTCGAATGGGTTTGCGTCGGTGATTTATGACGAGAAGGGCGCGAACCATGTATTTGGTCCAGAGCAAGCGGGCTTGCATGACTTATTAATTTATAGTCCCGGTTTTGCCCAGACCCACCCGTGGATGTTAGTGGCGCGTCGGGCTGGCTTACAGTGTCTAACGGAATTGGATTTCGGGGCACTGCTCTGGACGGGACCTGCGATTGCCATCACGGGGACCAACGGCAAGACGACTTTAACCGAATTCTTATCTTTCGCCTTTAAACGAGCCGGCATTGATGCCTTGGCCTGTGGTAATGTAGGTTTGCCGTTTACTTCGCTCTCGAGCACGCAATCGAACGTTTCATTCTTGGCGGTGGTGGAAGTGAGCTCTTTCCAGGCGGAAGACTTACGTCACTTTACTCCCGAAGCGGTTTTGTGGACAAATTTCGATGAAGATCACCTCGATCGACATGGGGATTTAGAGTCCTATTTCCGTGCTAAATATAAACTCATCGAGCGCATGATGCCCGGAGGCATTTTAGTCGTGGGTGAATCAGTCGTTTCGTCCGCTGCTGCGTTTGGCATCGAAATTCCAGAGCACGCTCTCATCGCAAAACGCACGGATGAAGATCTCCCCGTGCCCGCGGGTTCTATTTTTGAAGCTTGGCCCCAGCGCGAAAACTGGGCGGTGGCGGTGAAGTACTGGCGAGCTCGTGGTTTAGCTGACCGTTACCTCGAAGAGGCGGCGCGTTTATTCCGCGCGGCACCACACCGCTTACGCAAAGTAGCCGAGGCTCAAGGGATTGAATTTTGGAACGACTCCAAGGGCACGAATTTCCATGCCGTGCAAGCCGCCCTCCATCAGTTTAAAGTTCCTGTCCGCTGGATTGGCGGCGGAAAATGGAAGGGTGGCAATTTACAGCGTTTTGCGGAACGCATCGCCCCGCAGATTGAAGCGGCCTATTTAATCGGCGAAACGGGACCTGAATTACACCAACATTTCACGGCCTTAGGGAAGCCCAGTCGGTACTTTACTTCGTTACAAGACGCCGTGGTTGCTGCCGCTAAAGAGGCCCATGCGCCTACGGCGATTTTATTAAGCCCTGGCTTTTCTAGTTTCGACCAATTCCGCGGCTACGCCGAGCGCGGTTTGGTTTTCGAACGCGCCGCCACCGCCCTCGCGAATCGCACCTAATTTCTCAACCAAAACCCACCCACCCAAAAAATCCTCAATTATGCGACCTATTATTACTGTCTCCGCCGTCGTACTCCTCCACTTGTGCGTCGTCGCGGTGCTCGTCAGCCTCAACGGCTGCCGTAGTACCAGCGGCTTTGAACAAGATGGCGACCTCGCGGCTTATTCCGCTGGGGCTCGTCCCGCCGGTTCCGGTGCGACGCGTTTGGCCCCGACCACGCCTGCGGCACCGACGACCACGCCTGCGCCTGTGCCCACGGATCGTATCAGCACGCCCGCCCCGACGAAAGTCACTCCCGCCACGGCGGTGGGTCCAGGTGGCACGTATGTCGTTAAGCCCAACGACAGTTTATTCGTCATCGCTGCGCGCGAAAAAGTTTCGGCCAGTGCTTTAGCCGCCGCCAACGGTTTACAACTCAACGCCGTGTTACGCGTGGGTCAGAAACTGAAAATCCCAGCACCTGGCGCTACGCCTAAGACGTTGGCTCCTAAGTCTTCTTCGACGGGTAAAACTGAATCAGCCAACACCGGTGCGGTGGATAACGGGCCTACGTTCTCGCCCGTTAAATTAGTGCCTCTCACGGGTAATGGTGCCGCCCCCGCGGATGCTCCTGCTACTCCCGCTAAGTAAGTTCTAACGCTCGATGATCATTAAGGTCAAAGCAGAGAATTCAGGCGCCCTGGGTGGGTATGCCTTTTCCATTGCTGCTTTGGCCTTAATGCTCGCGGTGTTTGGCTTGGTGGTCCAATACAGTGCGGGGATTTCGTTATCGGCGAGTAATCGCACGGCGGCCTTTGAGCGTCAGTTGATTTACGTTCCCTTTGCGTTCATCGCTGCTTGGTTCGCTTATCGCTTAAACTTGGACATGGTCCGGCAGTATGCGTGGAAAATCTTTTTCATCGCCATGGGGGTGATGGTCCTCGCCCGGATTCCTGGCATCGGCGTTTCGGTGAATGGCTCTTGGCGCTGGATTGATCTTTATATCATCCGCCTCCAAGCCTCGGACTTAGGTAAACTGGCCTTAGTTATTTTGATGGCTCACTTATTGGCGGGGATGCAGCGTCATACGTTACCTGCTAATTTCAAAATCTTCCAGTTCAGCGGACGTTCGCCGTATTTATTCACGCGTGCAGGTTGGGTCGATTTTCGGGAAGGCTTTTTACGTCCCAGTTTTGTCCTGCTCGCGATTTGCTTTGGCATCGCCTTAGGTCCTGACCTTGGGACCATCATCCTGTGCTGTGCGGTCGGTGGCGCGATGATGTACATTTCAGGGGTACGTATGTTGTACATTGCCCCAAGCGTACTCTGTGCCATCGCGGGTTTCGTGCTGCTAATTTTAAATTGGGGCAATCGCTTCCGCCGCATTTTATCTTTCTTAGATCCTTGGGGACGTCGTGGGGATGAAGCTTACCAACTCTTTGAAGGCATGGTAGCGTTTGGCGTGGGTGGCGTGACGGGGAAGGGCGCTGGTAATGGTTTACAAGGTCGGGCTTTTTTACCCGAAGCCCATACGGACTTTGTTTTTTCGGTGATTGGCGAAGAGTATGGTCTCATCGCCACGAGCACGATTGCCCTCATCTACCTGATGATTTTTATTTTGTCATACCGGGCGATGCGTCAGTCGACGGACCTCTTTCGCCTAAACGTGTGTTTGGGCGCGACGTTGTTCTTAGTCCTGCAAGCCCTAGTGAACATGGGGGTCGTCACGGGCTTGCTTCCCACGAAGGGCATCTCGCTTCCTTTTATCAGTTATGGTGGTACGAATTTGGTCATCATGGCGTGCATGATTGGGTTGGTGCTGAATTGTATTCGCGCTTCGGTCGAGCCCCCCTTCACGCCTAAGGAGGCGCGGCAATGAGCCGGATTCTTTTAGTTTGTGGTGGCACCGGCGGTCACCTCGCCCCGGGCATTGCCTTGGCCCAGCGTCTGACCGAAGAAGGGCATGAGTGTTTGCTGATGGTCAGTCGGAAGACGGTGGATGCGCGGATGACGGCGAATTACCCTCGGTTAAAATTTATTGCGGGTTCGGGTCGGGGCTGGGGTTCGGGTCTGTGGAATAAAGTTTTATTTTTCCCCGCCTTGTTAGGGGCGATTAGCAACGCTTGGCGGTTGTTGGGGAGTTTTAATCCCGACACGGTGGTATGTTTCGGTGGCTTTATGAGTTTAGGACCAGCCATCGCAGCTTGGTTGCGCCGTCGTCCTTTGATTGTGCATGAAGCCAATCGTAAGACGGGTAAGGCGGTGCGTTTGATTGCACGTTTTGCGGATGCGGTGCATTTGCCTCCAGGAGTGCGCATTCCGGGGATTGCCGAAAGTCGACAGCATGATTCGGGCTATCCTGTTCGTCAGGAGGTACGTCCCGTTGCCCGCGACACGGCCCGTCGGGCTTTAGGGTTTCCTTTCACTGGTAAACTTTTGTTAGTCGCCGGTGGCAGCCAAGGGGCGCAAAAACTCACGCGCTGGGTCGAGTCAGCTTGGCCCGAATTAGCGAGCCGCGGTATTCACGTTTTGGCTTTAACGGGCCCGAATGGCCAGGAAGTTGAACGTCGCGAGGGGAGTGCGGTTTTGAAATTTTTGCCGTTCAGTCACCAAATGGGCCATGTTTATTCGGCAGCGGATTTAGCCGTGACGCGGGCGGGTGCGGGGACGTTAGCTGAATTGGCCAGTTGTCGGACGCCAGCGATTTTAGTGCCGTTGCCCTCGGCCGCCGAAGACCACCAAACCGCTAATGCGGTGTTCATGACCGAAACGGGAGCCGCTTTGTTATTAGCCGAACGCGACCTGACGGAGTTAACCCCGTTGGTCTTAAAAAATATTTCCGATGCGGAGGCATTGGTCGCCATGCGCGATGCTTTAGCTTTAGCCGACACGCGTAATCGCTGGGAAGATCTCGCCCAAGAAACTATCACTCGAGCCCGGGCTTTTCGCCCGCAACCCGCATGAGTCGCTCGGCTTGGTTATTAGGGGCTTGTGGCATGGGCGTTGGGCCCTTGGCGATTTATTTAAAAGGGGAGGGCTGGGAAGTTTCGGGTTGGGACGATGCTCCCGGAAGTCCCATGGAGTTACCTTTAGCAAATGCGGAAATTCCGTTATTGCGTGATCCTTGGACGGCTGGTCGTCAGCCTACCATCGTGGGTCGCTCGAGTGCGGTTAAACCGGGTCACCCCGCTTTGCATTTAGTGCAGCAACATCAAGTTGAAGTCTTGCAGCGCGGCCAACTCCTCGCCCGCAGCGTGGCCCAACGTCGCTTCGTCGCGGTGTGTGGGAGTCATGGTAAGACCACGACCTGTGGGATGATTGTGGCGGCGTTGACGCAAGCGAACGCGGATTTTGGTTATGTTTTAGGCGGTCTTTTTCGCGATCCACAGTTTCCTCCCGCACGGGCTTCGAGTACCTCGCCTTGGGTGGTAGCAGAAGTGGATGAAAGTGATGGTACCATTGGGGCATTTTCGCCTGATATCACGGTGGCCGTGAATTTAGATTGGGATCACCCCGATTACTACCGCGACGAAGCCGACTTGGAGCGAGTGTTTCGCGCACTGTTTGAACGCACGCGCACGGCAATTTTTATTCCTGCAGGCAATGAACGTTTGGAGCGTTTGACCGCGGGCTTAGCGATTCCGGTGTGGCGCGTGGGTTTGCAGGGCGATTATCAAATTCAACCCGTAGCGGGTGATCACTCTTCTTCGGTTCTGGCACTCAGTGGTAAATTTCCCGCCGGACAAGTCGAACTGCCAGTTGCGGGGACGTTTAATCGCGCGAATGCGGCGATGGCTCTGGCAGTCACGCATCAAATCACGGGGCAATTAGTGCCTGAACCTTTGGCAAAGTGGCGTGGGATTCGTCGCCGCCAAGATGTGTTGTTTGAGCGCCAAGGGCTGCGCGTTTTAGCCGACTACGCGCATCATCCGACAGAGATTGTCGCCTTGTTGCGTTGGATTCGCGAGACCCACCACGGACGTTTAATTGTGGTTTTTCAACCGCACCGTCACACCCGTACCAAGCAATATGCCGTTGAATTTCGCGAGGCCTTGAGTGCGGCAAATCACGCGATTGTTTTGCCGGTCTACTCGGCGGGTGAAGCGGCCATTGAAGGCGGTCATTCGGAGGCCGTGGTGGCGGGCTCACGTCACCAATTGCTCGGCGACCGTTCGCAACTCCCGCGATTGCTTCAAGAACTGGCCGACGGAGAAGAGAGTGTCATCGCTTTTGTTGGGGCGGGTGACATTGAGCGTGATGCGGAAAATTTTGCTAAAGTCTTACGCCATTCTACGGACCTTGTTTTGTCGAAGGATTTGCCAGACTTAATCAGCCAGCAACTCAGTCCAGAAACCGTGCTGCGGGCGAATGAGCCGTTGGCTCGCCATACCACGTTGGGTTTAGGTGGGGCAGCGCGTTGGTGGGCGGAGCCAGCTCATGTAGAAGACTTGAAAGTGTTGTTAAAAGCCGCGGGTGAGTTGGACTTGCGGACTTTTATTTTAGGACGTGGCTCCAACCTCTGGGTGTCATCCGAAGGCTACGAGGGCTTGGTTATTCATTTAGCGGCCTCGCACTGGGGGCAGATTGAATTAGTAGAACCAGGCAAAGTGCGCGTCGGAGCCGGGGTGCGTCTTAAAGAACTTTGTGGTTGGGCTGCTAAGGCGGGTTTAGCAGGCTTTGAATTTTTAGAAGGCATCCCTGGCACTATCGGAGGTTCCTTGCGCATGAATGCGGGGGCCATGGGTGGGTGGATCTTTGATTTAGTAGAATCCATTGAATGGCTCTCCCCTCAGGGCAAGGTGCGGGTAGCCCGCCGCGACTGTTTTGATGCCCTTTACCGGGATTGTCCGCAATTGCGGGGCACGGTCGTTTTATCTGCGGTTTTAAAAGCTAAAGCCCAAGTCAAGCCTGAGGTCATTCGCGAACAAATGGAGACCTGGGCCCAACGTCGGCGTCAAACCCAGCCTCGCGAAGCGAGTGCTGGCTGTGTCTTCCGCAATCCCCCTGGGGCGGCGGCGGGGCAGTTGATTGAAGCAGCTGGCTTGAAAGGCCACACCGTCGGTGGGGTGATGGTGTCGCCCGTGCATGCCAACTTTTTAGTCCAGCAAGGGGACGCCCGTCCGGAAGATTTTATTCAAGCCATGAAGGATGTCCGCCAAGCGGTGCGACAACAACAGGGGATTGAATTAGAGCCCGAAATCATTGCACTCGGCCACGAATGGAAGGAACTCCTATGAAACCTAACCCGCAAATCGTGGTGCTCTGTGGTGCCATCTCGCCCGAGCGTGAAGTTTCGCTCCGTTCGGGTCGGGCCGTGGCTGCGGCTTTACCGGGGTCGGTCTTAGTAGAATTAAACGAGAACGCGTTACCCCCTTGGCTGCAAGGTCCGGGCTACGTGGCTTTCCCCGTGATCCATGGTGATTACGGCGAAGATGGACAGGTGCAGGCTGAGTTGACCCGACGTCAGGTGCCTTTTGCCGGCTGTGATGAGGCTACGAGTCGTTTATGTATCGATAAAGTGGCGACTAAGCGCGTCATGCGCCAAGCAGGCGTCCCGGCGATTCCAGAAGTCGCTTTCAGTGGGCAAAACCTCCCGACGGCCGAGGCCTTGGTGCAGACTTTGGGTGAGGAAATGGTCATCAAGCCTGCGGATAAGGGTAGCAGTGTGGGGTTGTATGTTCTAAAAGGACGCGAGCAAATCATGGCCGCGCTACAAGAACTTTCCCCGACCGGCCAGTGGATGGCCGAACGGCGTTTGCGAGGTCGTGAGTTATCCTTAGGAATCTTAAACGGTCAGCCGATGGGCATTGTCGAAATCGTCCCCATGCAGGGAGTTTATGATTACCGGACCAAGTATACGGCAGGGGCCTCGAATTACCTTTTCCCCGCCCCGATAGATGCTGGGTTTACGGCCGCAATCCAAGCCCAGGCCGCCAACTTATTTCAAGCGTGTGGCTGCCGCGACTTTGCTCGGGCGGACGTGATTTTAGAGCCCGACGGTAAATTCTATTTTCTCGAAATTAACACCATGCCTGGCATGACTGAAACGAGCCTCATGCCAAAAAGTGCTTCTTGTTTGGGCCTTGATTTTCCTGCCCTCGTGCAACGGATGATCGCCCCCGCTCTCCAGCGTGCTCACGCTGCGTCCGCCTCATGCTAAATTTCTTCAAAAAGTTTTTTGGTAAACGCCGCGATGCTTACATGGGTCCGGAGCATCATGATTGGCGTACGATGGTGCCACAGAATGTGTCGCGTTTGCCAGGAAGTGATTTAGGTCGTCGGCGCGTTGTTCGTTCGCGCCTGCCCTACGTGTTGACGTTCCTCTTCTTTATTCTTTTGGCCGTGGTTCTTTGGTTCTCGATTGATGAGGCTACGCCCGAAAGTAAAAACGCGCCGCTCCGTTTTAATACCGATGGTTTTTTGAATGTAGGTTACGTTCAAAAAGTTTTAGCCACGAATCCACAAGGCACGGCTCGGGAAGTGCGGGCGATTCGGGCGGATTTAGAAGCCGATAACCAAGTGCTCAGTGCGCAAGTCGCCCGGCGAGCAGATGGTTCGTTAGATATTAATTTGAAAGAGCGCGTGGCGGTAGCCCGTGTGGCCTTGAATGCTCCGAATGGCGGACCGTTGGTGATTCGTCTCGTTAGTCCCGAGGGGCTGACTTTCTCGGGTCAAAATTACCCAGAGCAAGCCATTCGCAATTTGCCTGAAATTTTAGAATTCCGTTTCACGGGTTCGGGAGATCAATTGAACATTGATGGCTTAGACATTGTCGGGGAGTTCCTGTTAGCCGCCCGGACGCAATACCCGAATCACTACAAGCAATGGGCGGCGGTTTCGCTGCGCGATTGCTTTGGGGCGCAAGGCAGTACGCCTAGCTCGAGTTTGCACGTTATTATCCGTCCAGGTACGCAACCCCTTGATCGTCCGGCGCTCAATGAAATCGTCTTTTCCACTGGCGATTGGCGCTCGGAATTACTGCTACTTTCGCGCCTCGATCTCGAGGGCCTTCTTCGCAAGCCCGCCGCCACGGCTCCAGCTTACGTTTTAAAATTATCGATTCAGAATCGTACTTCCTCTCAACCCATTCCTGAACCCCGCCTCGTTCCCGTTACCACCCGATGACTCCGAAACCGCTCCCCAGTATTATCACGGTGATTGATATCGGTACGCACAAGACGACTAGCTTGGCGGGACAAGTGGTGAACGGCCAAGCCCGGATGATTGGCTTTAGCGAACGTCCGACCGATGGCGTGGTGAAGGGGATGGTTACGGATTTGGAGAAATTACAGCTCTGCGTGCATGAAGTGGTGAATGATGTGGAACGCACGATGGGTCGGGCGGTGGACGAAGTTTACCTTTCGCTCTCCGGCCCTGATGCGGAAGGCGAGCGCGTGCATGGCTATACCAGTGTGCCCGCCCATGATGGTAAAATTACTAATAAGGATTTGAAGGAAGCCATCGAGAATGCGAAGTGCAAGGAGCCCCCATCAGGGTGTGTTTCGATTCTCTATATGCGTCAGCCTACCATGGTGGATGGGAAGCCGGTCGGCAATCCGGTGGGCATGACGGGCCAAAAAATTGAAGTAAATTTTTGGCGGGTCACGATGAAGCACACCGGTCTTGCCATGCGGGTGGGGATGATCAACAGCATGGGGATTAAGGTACATGATTTTGTCTTAGCTTCGCATGCAGCGGCTTGTGCCGTGGTTACGGATGCGGATAAGAAGGGTGGCGTTCTGGTGATTGATATCGGCGCTGGGACAACGAATTGGATTTTATACTTTAAAGAACACATCCTGTGCGCTGGAGCGATTTCCGTGGGTGGGGAGCACATCACCAACGACCTGAGCATTGCGTTGCGCATTAGCCGTGAAACTGCCGAAGACTTGAAGGTGCGTTTTGGTTCGGGGGTGCATCGCGATACCGATGCGAATCAGACGATTTGGAAAGATGGCGACCGCGGGGTGGGCGATCAGCAATTCAATCGTGGCACCATCACCCAAGTCACCGCCCTGCGTTTCCAGGAAACGTTGAATTTTATTAAGCGCGACGTCATGGAACGCGTGAATGCTATTTTCAAAGCACAGAACGTGGAACTCGACCAAAACTTCCTCCCGTCGGGAATCATCATCACCGGGGGCACGGCGAATTTACAAGATGCCACGGAAGGAGTGGAGAAAGTTTTTGGGCTCTCTGCGCGGGTGGGTACACCTAAGTTTGAAAACGAAAGTTTCCGCAAACCCCAGTATGCTGGAGTTGTGGGTTTGATGACGGCAGCCATCGCGGATGCTCCAGCTCCCAAACGTGCCCCCAAGGGTTTCTTGCCTTGGCTCAAATCGCTTTTCCGCTTCTGAGCTATGTCCACCTCTCCTGGCATTTTACTCATCGGGCTCGGTGGAGCAGGTTGTGCGATGGTCAGTCGTTTAGCGCCACGTTTACCTGCGGAAATTAAAATTCTATTAGTAGATACCGATACTCGTCCTCTGGCGGAAAATCCCGCCCTTGAAAGTGTCCAAATTGGTCGAGCGGTCTGTCGCGGGATGGGGTCGGGGGGTGAAATTGGTTTAGCGAAGACTTCAGCGGAAGCGGATGATGCGACCTTGCGTCGACAATTGAATGGCTTCCCGCTCGTGGTCTTGGTGACGGGTTTGGGTGGCGGTACGGGTAGTGGTGTGGCTACTTACCTTGCCAACTTAGCTACGGAATTAGGCTCGACGGTTTTAGCCTTTGCTACCTTGCCGTTCTCGCATGAAGGCGAGCGACGCCAACGTCAGGCTAAAGAAGCGTCGGAACAACTTTTCCTCAAAACGCACGGGATGGTTTTAGTGCACAACGATTTGTTATTACAGCAATCGGGTGCCGAAGCTCCTTTAGCGACGTCCTTTAGTGCGGCGGATCGTTGGGTTGGCGGAGCCTTGCAAGGTTTGGCCAGTGCCTTTGAGCCTGGTGCCTTGGTGCCTGTAGACCCTGCGGCTTTGCGTTCCCTCTTTGCGAACCTCGCCTCGCCGACGCTGTGTGCCTTTGGTACCGACGAAGGGGAAGGCGCTGCGACGAAAGCGGCCGCTGCGGCCTGTGATTGTCCTTTGGCACACGGCCCAGGCTCGGTGATGAAAGTCGGTTCGCTCTTCGTGTATGTGGTGGGCGGGCCGTCGTTGACGTCGGGTGAGGCGTTTGAAGTTGTGGCTGCGGTGCGTAAACGCTTTGGCGGTGAAATCAGCACGCTCTTGTGTGCTCGTGTGGACCCGAATGCCGGTTCGCGCGTGGAAGTGGCCGTCTTAGGTGCTTCGCTACCTCCACAAAAGAAAGCGGCCAAGCCCCGCAAAGGGGCTGCGCCCGAAGCTGAAGCCCAACCCCTCTTTGATTTTGCGACCGAGGCTTCGATGCGCCGCGGTTTATTTGGGGGCACGCCCATGACCTTTATTGATGGGCAAGATGTCGATGTGCCGACCTACATCCGCCAAGCGGTTAAATTGATTCCCAATCCTTAAGTTAAGTCGCTTCCCGGTTGCACCATTAGCACTTCCTCTTTAGGTCTGGAGCTATGTCCGCGTTTGATGTTGCCGCCTTGCGTCGCGATTTCCCGATCCTTGCTCGTCAAGTGCATGGCCGCCCTCTGATTTATCTCGATAACGCGGCGACGTCGCAAAAACCCCAGGTCGTTTTGCAAGCCTTACAGCATTATTATACGCAGCAAAATGCCAATGTTCACCGCGGGGTGCACCGTTTGAGCGAAGAAGCCACGACGGCATATGAAGAGGCCCGTCATACGGTAGCGCGATTCTTAGGACTGAAAGAAAGTCGCGGCGTGGTGTTCGTGCGTGGAGCGACCGAGGGGATTAACCTCGTGGCGAGTTCTTGGGGTGGGGCTAATTTAAAGGCTGGTGATGAAATCGTGCTGACCACCATGGAGCACCACGCGAACATTGTTCCTTGGCAGGTGGTGGCTGAACGTACTGGCGCGAAAGTAGTCGTGGTGCCGATTAACGCTCAAGGCGAAGTCGACTTGGCTGTTTTCCAAAGCAAACTCACCCCTCGTACGAAACTTGTGGCGGTGGCGCATGCTTCGAATGCCTTGGGCACGATTAATCCTGTGGTAGAGATGATTCGTTTGGCTCGGTCGGTGGGCGCCAAAGTTTTAATCGATGGCTGCCAAGCGGCGGCTCACTTCGCCATTGATATCCCCGCGCTTGATCCTGACTTCTACGTCTTCTCGGGGCACAAAACGTTTGGTCCCACCGGCATTGGGGTTTTATGGGGTCGTCCAGAATTATTAGACGCCATGCCGCCGTATCAATTTGGGGGCGATATGATTCGCCGCGTGGATTTTGCTGGAACGACTTTCCGGGAAGCCCCTGAACGTTTTGAAGCGGGTACGCCAGATATTTCCGGGGCGATTGCGTTGGCCGTCGCGTTGGATTATTTGAAGCCCATTCTTATTTCACCGGCCGCCCAAGCTCACGAGCAACTCTTATTAAAGACCGCGACGGAGCGGTTAAAAGCCATCAAAGGCTTGCGTGTAATCGGGGAAGCGAAGCACAAAGTCGCGGTGTTATCCTTTGTGATGGAAGGTAGTCACCCTCACGATTTAGGCACCTTGCTGGATGCGGACGGTATTGCCATTCGCACCGGACACCATTGCTGTATGCCCTTGATGAAGTTCCTCGATTTGCCCGGCACGGCGCGGGCCTCTTTTAGTTTCTTCAACACCTTGGAAGAAGTTGATCAGCTCGCGAAATCGCTCGAACGGATTCGCAAGATGGTAGCTTAAGCAGGCGGAGGGACTGCTTGGCCAGCGGTGCGACGGAGGATATCGAGGATTCCCTGAATTTCCCAGTTGCGTGAGGCTCCCACTAATCCGAGGCGCAATCGGGCCTCATGGAGGTCTTCCGGGAAATTTCCCGGCGGCCAGTTGAGCCATTTTTCCAGTTGGGAGTTTTGTGGGTGATGCGTGAGGGGTAGGAGGGCGTTGATGCAGAGCGTGTCGGTGCGTCCATCGGGAATGACTTGAGCTAGAATCTGATCGATGAGGGCTCGCCGGTGTTCGTTGAGGGCGATTTCAGCTGGGGTTTCGCTCCAAGTGCGGACGGCTTCATGCCATTGGGGACGTCGTCGCAGTAATTCGAGGTATTGCGATAGACGCCGATGCGGGTGTCCAGCGGGGCGCAGGCCACGCAGTCGCCACCGCCCTGTTTTCTCAAGGTAAAGTTTGTCGGTACCTAGTAGAATCATTTCGGACGGCTTATAAGTTTGGGCCAGTTCGGACATCGGGGCACGGTTGCCGCCGAGCCCTAGGGCTTCGAGACACAGTTCATGGCAGGCCTGCTCCCAGCCGCGAGTGTTGATGCGCGTTTGGGCATGTTGGGCCTTGGCCTCGAAGCGCTGAATCGCGCGACGGCGTAAGCCTTGGGCAATGTTAGGTTCAAGGTGCAGGACGCGCCGGGCAACGTCGCCAGCACGCCCTCGCAAGTCGAGCAGTGCATCTTCTTCGGCTAGGTCTTCGAGGTCGCGGGGCAAGTAAGGTAGGAGGATAATCGTTTCCGGCTCTTGCTGTTGGGCGGTTTGAATGGGCTTGGCGCCTGGCAGCAGTACTGCGTGAAGGATGACCCCATTGAAATTCGGATTACGCTGGTGGCCGTGGGCGTTCCAATCATCCCAGCGCAGGTGGATCTCGACATCCCCGCGTCGCCGTTGCCCATCGATTTTTAATTCAGCTCCCAAAAAGTCTGGCCCCCCACTTCGATTCCAATCTCCGGGGTTGAGGACTTCGATGGGCGTGCCTGTGAGGGTGAGCAACGGGCCGCGGACTTCGTGGGCGGCCCAGAGTCTTTGAATCGCTCGTTCGCCGATGGCAAAGCGCCCGTAGGGGCCCTCGATTTCTTCCACACGCACTAGAGGATGCATCCTGCGAGCAGAGAGGATGCCGAAGGTTTGCAAATGACAGATAACTCCCAAGGGGGTTATGCTGAAGTCGACCACAACTTTCTCCTAGTTTGGGTTTGGGGGTCGATGCGCGAATCGAAGACTTCGGCTTGCTTCACTTAAGCGTGCTAGGATGATGCCGTTATGCTGCGTTGGCTTTGCTTGACGGTTTCTATGACCTTAGGGGCCACCGACCCCGTTTGTCCTCTGTCAGGTTATCATTATTTTTGGGGAGATGAGTTTAATGGCACTAAACTCGACACCACTTTATGGACCTATCGCACGGGCCCGCGGCTTTGGAGTCTGCAGCGTGAAGCCAATGTCACTGTCGCGGACGGTCATTTATTGCTGAAGGGGCAAAAGGAAGTCGCGGGTGATTTAAATTACACTGCGGGTGGGATTATTAGCCGAAAACTTTTTCGATATGGTTATTATGAAGCCAGTTTTAAAGTCCCGAGCGGGGCTGGGTGGCATACTTCATTTTGGGTTTTGCGCCATGAGGGAGGCGATGTCGGTCCGCGGTTGGAGATTGATATCTGTGAGAACGATTCCGTGAAGCCGATGGATTATGGCATCAACCATCACCAGTGGGTCCCGTCACCCCATGTCGCTATGGGCGGTAAGCATATCAAGACGCCGGACCTCTCGGCGGCGTTTCATGTTTGGGGCTGTGAATTTACGCCTACGACGTTGCGTTATTATTTTGATCACCAGCTCGTGCATACCTTTGACGCCACCAAGGCCCAGCATGGCGACGGCAATATTTGGCTTACGATGATTGCGGCGGGTTTAGGTGGCACGAAAGCGGTCGACGATCAGAAGCTCCCGGCGTATGCCGAATACGATTACGTCCGCTTTTTTGCTCCCGAACCTTCGCCAGCGGAGACGAAGCCCGTACTCGATTTAAAGCGCTAGAAGGGTGGTTTTAGGAGCTTCTAAGGCCCTGTCCGAATCCGCTTGAGGATAAGCACCACTTAACTTTGGATACTAGCACGGAGAGGTGGCAGAGTGGTCGATTGCACCTGACTTGAAATCAGGCGAGCCGCAAGGCTCCGGGGGTTCGAATCCCTTCCTCTCCGCCCGAATTTTATTCTTATCCCATTAAGGGATGAGAACCTTGGTTCGGTGAGGCCGT
>Ga0214172_1000142_pt1 | contig 39592 bp, 33 predicted proteins | sample TroBogEpilimnion_29_FD_153010 | JGI IMG/M metagenome (GOLD analysis project Ga0214172, IMG submission 153010) | Freshwater microbial communities from Trout Bog Lake, WI - 12JUL2007 epilimnion | ecosystem: Environmental > Aquatic > Freshwater > Lake > Epilimnion/Euphotic zone | place: Trout Bog...
TGAGTCATCTCCTGAATAGTGCACGGGAAATCTATAAGGCGAAGATACGCGTATGCTTGGTTTCGTTTCATGTGGTTTAAACGTCGCCTAATAAAGAGAGCTGTGCTCCCGTCGACTCGCGACGGGAACCGCGCCCAGGGGCTGTGGCGATGGGGACTTAAGCTGCGGTTTGAACTTTAGTCTTTGAATATCCATAAATCAATCCGGCTAAAAAGCCTGAAAACACCGCAAAGAATGCCATGAACTCACCCAGCACTGAAGCGGCTAAACCAAATCCAAGAACACCGCAATACAGCCAGCCAATAATACGAGGGACCTGCTGGACTGTGATATGGCGAAGTAAAACCAAATATGCAATCGGTAAAATTACTGCTCCCAACCGAGCGCCAACCGGTGCCCAGCAGATTGTGACATATCGAAAATCAAGCGCGAAATCATAAGGTGGATGTGAATAATATACGCTCTCAAAAAAGACAGCAGCAAAATCAACGATGAACGCGCACACATATCCACTAACCGCTCCAACCGGAATTGCAGCTAGTCCGAAAATCAAATGCTTGCGAATTGATGAACTCATATGCTGCCTAATCACCCAGGGTCTGCTGTGGTTCCCGCTTGGCCCAAATCATGTTTTGGACTTTAGGACGGGGCGGGGAGTTTGTCGAGGGGCGAAACCTGAAATTTGAAACCTGAAACCTTATATTGAAAACAACGGCCCTTCTACCATTCGATGGGCGAAGGAAGGTATTATTTGTGGGGACTGACTGTCAATTTGCTGTCAGGGAAGCGTGATTGAATTAAGGGTGGACACGTTTCAGGTTCAGGCAGAAGATTGCGCCATGGTTCTCCAAGGAACTGGCCCGGATGCGATACTGAGTTTGGGTAAAATATAATTTTATGAGCGGGACAAACCACAACACGCCGACAGAACAGAGGCCGCCGCCGATTGGCCTTGCTGGCATTGCTTGCTTTGTTTGTTTGGCCGTCGTGTATTTAGCCGCGAGACCTTTCATTGGTTTTCTGGACCGATGGGGAATCCAGTGGGCATTCTATATTTTCCTGCCCATCGCTACTGCTTTTACCATTCTTTATCGGAGTTCCTGGCACCAAGAGTTGCCGAGAGTCACACGCATGCTCTCCATGATTTTATCGTCCTGCATCATTTATGTCGCAGCGCTGCTTCTCGGTGCTTTGGCCGTTGTTGTGGTCAGCGTCTTTTTTAGCGGAGGCAAGGTTTCTGGATAGATGGTGATTGATCGTCTATTCGCCGAAGTCCTTTGTTAACTGGGAATTTGATTCGTTTACGTCCGCCCTCACCTGAGTCCTCTCCCCCCAGGAGAGGATTTCACCAGATACGCCGATGGTAGCTTGTGGGCGTGCGTGGTAGAATCCTGCGTGGGGTTTTGTTAGTAAAGATGGCGCGCACGGAGTGACGCGCCCTACCGTGCGCCAATGGTGTGTTGCTATCTGTTACCACCTGGCTTGGCGACGCGCTGCGAGTTGAGACAACTCGCGGGCCGGAAAAACAGACATTCTGAGGAAGTAAAGACATTGAGGGAAGAGGAAAAAGAATGGCTGGCGTGGGCGCATCTACCAACTGACTGACTCAGACACTCACTGCAACTAACTACTGCCTGCAACTGTCAACCGACACTCACGTCCACACCAGCCATACCTACAATCGCTCCCTTTTAGGATCTGTCAAGGGTTTGAAGCCATAAAGATTCATTTATTTTCAGCGATCCTTTCTTTGACCTGATTTCTTTCTCAAGGGCTATCGGTAACGTGGCGGGGAGCGGGTGGCAAGTGCACAGGGAGAAGACTTCCCGACCTACTCTCTTTGAATCGATTCGCTTTGGTATAATCAACGGCTGGTACCTTGGGGGTTGCTGCGCCCGAGGACGGGCGCGCGCCGTGCGCGACGGCAGGGTGAAACATCAGGCGGGAGCCGGGGCAAACACCGTTGCACAAAACCCGGCTCTCTGTTTCAATGCAGCATCAAGATTGCGATCATTGGCGGTGGTCCGGCCGGTTTGCGGGCGGCGGAAGTGGCAGCGGCAGGCGGCGCGGCCGTGACGCTGTTTGATGCCAAACCGTCGGTCGGCCGAAAACTGCTCGTCGCGGGCCGCGGCGGTTTGAATCTCACCCACGCCGAACCTTCCGACCGCTTTGCCAGCCGCTACACCGGACCGGGTCAGCCGGAAGGTTTGTGGCTGTCGCTCCTCGCGGAATTCGACGCCGACGCGTTGCGACACTGGGCGGCGGACCTGGGCGTGGAAACCTTTGCAGCGACCAGCGGCCGGGTTTATCCGCGTGAACTCAAGGCGGCACCGCTGCTGCGCCGCTGGGTTCAGCGGTTGCGGGCGGCCGGGGTGCATTTCGTGTTGCGCCACCGGTGGGCGGGCCTCCGGCCAGGCCCCCCGTGGCAATTGGATTTTCAAACCGGCGACACCGTCAGCACCCACGCTGCGGACGCCGTGGTGTTGGCGCTGGGCGGCGGCACCTGGCCGCAGACGGGTTCCGACGGCGCGTGGAGAGCGCCGCTGGAAAAGCTAGGCGTGGTCATAGCCCCCCTGACGGCGTCCAACTGCGGCTGGGAACTGCCGTGGGCTCCCGGCGTGCTGGCCGCCGTAGCGGGCCAACCGCTCAAAAACATCACCGTCCGCGCAGAAGAAACGACTGCGAGGGGGGAATTGCTCGTGACGGATTACGGACTGGAAGGCGGCGCCATTTATCAACTCGGACCCCAACTGCGCGCCATGGCGGAGCCGGAAATTGCCATTGATTTCAAACCCGCCCACACCGTGAGCCAACTGGTGCAGAAGCTGGGGAACTGTCCGCGCCACTTTCTGACGGAAGCCCGATCCCGCTGGCGCTTGAGCGACGCGGCCTTTGCCATTCTGAAATATCAGTCGGGGCAGGAACCGTTTGCCTCCGGCGAAGCGCTGGCGGTGACGACGAAACAGTGCAGGCTGCGGCTGACCGGGCCCCGGCCACTGGCGGAGGCCATTTCCTCAGCGGGAGGCGTCAGCTGGACGGAACTCAATCCCTCGCTCATGGTGCGACGGTTGCCGGGAGTGTTTGTGGCCGGCGAAATGATCGACTGGGACGCCCCCACGGGCGGCTATTTGATGCAGGGATGTTTTGCGACTGGCACCCGCGCGGCCCGCGGTGCGTTGGAGTGGGGGAACCAAACCTGAAATTTGAAACCTGAAACCTGAATGAAAAATTGGCGCGGTCAGAACATAGGTGCCAGATCCAGCGCGGAGGTGTTTTTGGCTGCTTCGGGGCTGTCAGTTTGAGCCTCCTCACGTCGGCTGCTACAAACATAAAGATTAACTCGCCGGGCGGGACGCCGGCGCTCCCAGGCGGCCACCATTGCCAACCCACGCGCTCGATTCGCCGCAACGGAGCGCATGGAGGGACGCACCCTGCCCTGCGCTAATGTGGTTGAATTTGCTATCTATTATCACCTGGCTTGGCGACGCGCTGCGAGTTGAGACAACTCGCGGTCCGATGGGGAAAAGGGCTTAAACAAAAAGCGGGGGCGTGGGGCCGTCCTTTCCGTTGTTTGCCGCCACTCTGACGGGATCAGGCAAACCGGGCGCCGGCGGTCAGCGGGAATCCCGTGAGGAACTGTTCCACCGGCAGCCGCTTGCCGCCTTCGCGCTGCAATTCCAAAATCCGCAGCGCACCCTGGCCGCACCCGACGACAATGCCCGCCTTGTCCGCTGACAGGATCTCCCCCGCCCCGCCAACACGTTCCTCTACAACTTCCACTTTCCAGATTTTCAGCAATTGGGGTTTGGGTTCGGTTTGAAAATAGGTGAAGGCGCCCGGCCACGGGGTGAAGGCGCGCAAGCGATTCCAGATTTGCACCGCCGACTGGCTCCAGTCTATTTTGCCGTCCTCTTTTTTGATCTTGGCAGCGTAGGTTGAGCCCGTGAGGGGCTGCGGCTGGGGCAGGATTTTTCCGGAAACAAAATCAGGAATGGTTTCGACGAGTAGTTCCGCGCCGAGCTGCGCCAGGCGGTCGTGCAGGATTTGCGAGTCGTCCGTCGGCAAAATCGGCGTGCGGCGCGTGGATAAGATGGGGCCGGTATCGAGGCCGGCATCCATCTGCATGATCGTCACACCGGTTTCGGCATTGCCATCGGCGATCGCCCACTGAATGGGCGCCGCCCCGCGATACCGGGGCAGCAGCGAGGTGTGGACGTTGAGGCAGCCCCGCGGCGGGAGATCCAAAATACTTTGCGGCAGAATCTGACCGTAGGCCACCACGACCATCAAATCCGGTTGCAAGGCCCGGAGTTCACTGAGGAAGGCTGCCTCCCGCGCCTTGAGCGGCTGCAGCACCGGCAGGGACAACTGCTCCGCAAGCACCTTGACGGGCGAGGGCGTGAGTTTGAGATCGCGGCCCTTGGGCTTGTCCGGCTGGGTGACGACTGCGAGCACCTGAAACCGGTTGTCGGCAGCCAGTTTGGCCAGACTCGCGCAGGAGAGTTCCGCCGTGCCCATGAAGATGATCCGCAAGGGCGTCATCGGCAGCTCACTTTTTCACCGCGTACCGCAGGATATCGGCGAGCACCTTGGCGGGCGACTGGTCGGCGTTGATCTGGTGCACCAGCTTGCGGCCGTAAAATTTCAAGACCGGCTTGGTCTCCTTCTCGTACACTTTGAGGCGTTCGCGGATGACGGCGAGGTTGGCGTCATCGAGGCGGTTTTCCTTGATGGCGCGGCGCTGGATGCGCGCGATGAGCTTTTTCTCGTCGGTGCTCTTGAGCAACAACACGGCCACCACATTGAGCGTGCCGCGGAGGATTTTCGCCTGATGCACATTGCGCGGAATGCCGTCGAGCACGAGCGTGTCCTGCGCGGGATGGAAGCGGCCGCTCTTGGTGTTATTCTCGATGCTCTGCTTCCACAGCTCGATCGTCGTCTCGTCCGGCACGAGCTGGCCGCGGCTGGAATAGGAGATGAACACTTTGCCCAGGGGGCTATCCGGGCGCAGGTTGCGAAACACGTCGCCGCAGGCACAATGGAAAAAGTTCGGGATCACCCCGAGCACCTTGCCCTGCGTGCCCTTGCCCGCACCGGGCGCGCCGAAGAGGAGAATGCTGCGGTATTTCAAGCGGTTTTGGGGGTGAGTTTGATTTCTAAAATATCGGCCAGCGGCACCGTGACCTGTCCGGACTGGACGGTTTCAAAAATCACATCCGACGCGGCCACCTGCATGATGCGCTCGACATCGAACTGCGCTGACGAGGTCTTGACCGACATCGAAAACTTCAGTGCGTCGCCCAGGGGTGCGCCGAGGTAGCCCGCAAACTTGGTTTCCACGAACCGTTTGTTGAACGTGAATTTCCCGCGGGCGAACACCTGCGCCTCGGGCTTTTTTTCCTCCTGGCGCCAGGACGCCTCGACAATCTGGATTTCTTCCGGAGACCGCTGCGCGGCGGCACCGGCCGTGCCCGCGGGCGCGTCGAAATCTTTTTCCTGCGGCGGCGCATTCACTTTGATGGGCAGGGCCAGAAATATCACCGGTCCGATCACCGGCAGGACCGCGGCCAGACCCATCACCTGCAAGGCCGGGCGGGCCCGGATGAGCGACACCTCAAACGCGGCGTAGAGGTTGGCCGCATAGAGCACCAGCAAGATGAACCAGCCCACCGGCGACCCCACCAGCCCGCCGAACAGGGACGGATTGGCCGGCCGGTCCAGCCGCGTCACCGCGTTCACCTTGATTTCCGGCTTGGGTGGACGCTGCGACGCATCCGGTTCGATAAACACTTCGACATAGGCCTTTAACTTGGGATTGGCGGTGAGCTGTTTCAACGTCTCCTGCGACAGATGCGACCACGACACATTCGTGGTGGCATAAACCTCGCCGGGCAACCGGAGCATCAGGCCGTTGTCATCCGACTTGATGAGCTCGCCGGACAGTGTTGCGCCATCCGTCAGCGTCAACGTCTCAGCCGCCACCGCCCCGAAGGCAACCACCAGCATCAGACTGAAAAGAAAAAGGAGTTTGCTCACGCCGATTATCTAACAAACACCGCCAACCGGCGAAAGGAAATTCAACCGGGCAACGGGCCCTCAATCCTGCGGACACGGGAATAGCCCCGGCCGACCCCCACCCCGATGATCGTGCCGAGGATGGCGCCCGCCGCGAAATCCGAAAACCAATGGATGGTCATTGAGACCCCGAGGCCGATGTAGAGGGCGTAGGCCAGCGCCAGCCAGCCGAGCCAGCGTGGTTTGGGGAACAGGGTGACGAGGGTGACAGCCATGGCGAAGGCGATGGTGGTGTGCGACGAGGGCCAGCCCCAGAACACCCCGCCGCGCAGCCAGCCGAACCGGAAATCATGGCTGATATCCGCGCCGATCCAATGCTCCGGATGAACGCGCCCGGTGCAGGCCTTGTAGGTGGAGGACAACAGCGAACCGATGAGGGCCGCCTGACCGATGGCCCAGCCAGCCCGGGAAAGTCGCGCCTGACTGGTGATATAGCCGGAACCAATCAAGATGAGCGGCAACGTCAGCGGCACCAGCGCGCCAATCGGTGCGGAGGGAAACATCCACGTCCGCAGCAGCGGAGCCCGGGTGGAACAGAAATAAAACCAGTCAAATCCGGACCAGACGAGGATGAAGGTGAGCGCGATGAGAACCGCGTGCCAGAAAATCGCCCAGCCCTGGAAACAGGCGAGGAGATGGCGCGGCACAGTGGCGAAAAATGACTTCACGCAGAGAGCTGGCGGGTCAACACATCCGTGCCCGGTTGAGGGTGCTTTTCATTTTACAACAGGGCGATCATGAAACAGTAAAAGCACGGCACCGGAAACCAAATTCGGACGGGAGCGAGCTGCCGGGATGGGAATGCTGGGGCAGTGTCCGAGGCATGCAAAGCGCTCGCAACGTGTGGTTTCCCGAGACCCAGGCGGCGCCGGCGAAGAAACGCCATTGCCTTCTGAAGCTCATCAGAGAGAATTGCCCGGCATGCTCCGCATTGAAAAAATCTCCTCGCTAGACCGGCCGGAACTCGAGCCGTATCGCACGCTCAAGCGCTCGGGCGAACATGCCGCACTTGGCATTTTTGTGGCGGAGGGAGACAAGGTGCTGGACCGGATGCTGGAAAGCGATTTTACCATCGTCTCCGTGCTGTTGATCGAGGAGCGTCTGGCCGAATTCGAGCCCCGCCTGCGGGCGCGTCCGGAACTGGAAATCGCCCTCTTTGTCTGCGAGAAAGCGCTGCTGACGGGCATGGTGGGCTTTGAGATTTATCAGGGCGTTCTGGCCATTGGCAAAATCCCGCCGCCGCGCGCGCTGGAAGCAATCCTCACGGTGGCCCCGCATCCGCGCTTTTTGGTGGCGATGGACGGGCTGGCCAATGCCGAGAATGTCGGTGCGCTCATGCGCAACTGCGTGGCCTTTGGCGTGGCGGCGCTGATCGCGGGCGAGACGTGCAGCAGCCTGTTCCTGCGCCGCACGGTGCGCAACTCGATGGGCGCGCTGTTCAAGCTGCCGGTGCTGGAATCCCCGAACCTGGTGCAGACGCTGGGCGCATTGCGCGCGCGCGGCATCCGCTGCCTGGCCGCCCACCCGCGCCCGGACGGGAAAAGTCTGTCGCAGGCCACTTTTACCGGCGACTGTTGCGTGGTTTTTGGCAGCGAAGGGCACGGGATTTCCAAAGAAGTTTTAGCCGCCTGCGACGAGGCGGTGGTGATTCCGATGTCGAACGAGGTGGATTCCCTCAACGTCAGTGCGGCGGCAGCAGTATTCCTATACGAGGTCAATCGGCAGCGCGGGCAGGCGTGAGTGGACGCTCGCCATCGGCAGCTTTCTCATCGTCCGCAGTCGCCGGGTCACGGAAAAAAATTTCAAGGACGAGACGGAACAACCTCTGGCTCGAGCGCGATCTTTTCCAACACGACTTCGGTGCGGACGGAGTTGCCGCCGACATTCAACTTAGTGAACAGGCCAAGCCAGAAGCCGAGGCCGTAAAACAGGTGGCTGGCCACCAGCAGCGGCAGCGCCAGCACCGCGCGCACCATTCCGGCTTGGGGCAGCGAGGCCAACGTCTGCCCGAGAACGGCAACGAAATAAATCAGGAGTGGCGCCGCAGCCCATAGCCGCAACGAATTAAAGCAACTGAAACCAGTCAACCCCACCAGCGCCGCGAGATAGAGACAGAACAGCGGCGGCACAAAATTCAGCGCCGAGCCGGGCGTGGGGTGCAGCCGGAATTGCTCCGCCCGGCCCCGCCCGTAAGTGCGCAACATTTTCAGAAACGACCGGAGCGTCCGGCGCGGGCGGCGCTGCACCATAAATCCGGGATCATAGACCAGCCGCCGGCCGCGCTTCTGCAATTCATCCATCAGCGCGTTTTCCTCATTGGGATAGAGGGCCTCGTTGAAGCCGCCGAGTTCCAGCAGCGCATCCCGCCGCGCGAGCGTGTTGCACAGGATGAGTTCCTTTTCACCGGTGTCGCGTTCTGCTCCAACGGGCGTGTAGCGCGCGCGGCTCGGCCCGAACGCCAGCCAACTCCCCAGCACCACCGCAAAGACCTGCTCCAGCAGCGGCGCCCCGGGCGGACACACATTCGGGCCGCCCACCATGGCCACAGCGGGGTCGGACAAAAACTTTTCCGCACGGCGCAAATTATCGGGCGGCGGCAGCGCGTCGTCATCGAGAAAATAAACCCACTCGCCGCGCGCGGCGCGCAGGGCGACGTTCCGCTGGACGGACGGCTGCCGACCGCGCGCAACGAGGATCTCCAAGCGGTCGGCGGGATAAGCCAACCGGCGCGCGGCGGCCACGGCCGGCACCTCCACCTGATCCGGCGGGGCGGCGATGATCACAGAAACGAGGGGCGGGAGCGGGCGCACGCGGGAAAACTAAAGTCCCGACGCGCGACTTCAAAGTTCAAAATGCACGTCAGCCCTGGAACCGGGGGAAGAATCACGCGGCTACCGGTGGAAATGTTTTGACTTATGGCGTGAACAATTTAAATTACCGCTCCGTTTCGTGGTTGGGGTCATAGCTCAGTTGGTAGAGCGCCTGAATGGCATTCAGGAGGTCAGGAGTTCGAGCCTCCTTGGCTCCACCATCTCAAACGTTAAGAAAAGCCCTTGTTTCCCTTGTGGGACAAGGGTTTTCTCATTTCAACCGTAAATCTTCCAAACTGGAGTTGTCGAGGGTTGACGAGACAGGCCAGGGTCCGGGCAGGAGCGCAACGCCGGGTGCCGAGGCGTGACAACATCACCGCAGCGGAATATTATTTCCCGGTAATAGAAACGCAGCCCGGGTGCGCACAGCAAACTCTGAAAAGTGAATTAACATGCCGTCTATCTCGTGGGGAACAATCTCACCCTGCGGCACCTGTATTTTCACCACAATATGCAGGGCTTTTTCAATGCCACCCGTCCGGACACCCGTGCCGCCTGCCCATTGAAAACTCCCTGTTTGCGCTCAATGGCGACAGCGGCGGATGCGGACAACCAAACCGTTCCCCTCTCATTACTGGCCAATCCGACCGAATATGATTTCCGCATTGCCAAACCCGGTCTTGGTTCGACTCATTATGCGGCGTTCGGGTATGAGCACCCCGCAGCTTCCGTCGGTCGAACTGATGCCAATTATGGCGCCTATGCGCCGGACTTCAGACCTGAAAAGAACTGAATCAGAATAACGTGTTGACCAAGGCCCGGGGTCCGAGGCGGGCAGCGGCGGCGGCAGCACGGGTAGCTGTCACCCATTGGGGTACGGTCAACGCTGACAGGGGCATCCCCTTTCTCAATGACCAAGTAGTACACAAGTCAGGCGCGTCACGCCGTCCGCCCGGTTATCAGGCGACCCCGAAGTGGCCGGGGTTAAACCGGGCGGGCTGATAAACAAAAAAAACGCGAGGTGAAAATCACCTCGCGTTTTGCGATTCAAAGCGGTGCTCAGGTCAGGCTGATCTTGTCGCCGTCTTTCAACGTGACGATGGCCTTTTTCCAGTGCGAGGTGGTGCCAGCCTGCGCGGTGCGCTTGCGGCGGGCCTTGCCCCGGACGTTCATGGTGTTCACGCGGGTGACTTTGACCTTGAACAGTTCCTGCACGGCCTGCCGGATCTGGGTCTTGTTTGCGCGCGGGTCGGCCACGACGGTGTATTGGTTATACTTCTCGCCCTGGCGCGTGCCTTTTTCCGTGAGGCGGACGGTCTTGATGATTTCGAAAGCGTTCATGTTTATTCCTTGTTCAGACGGGCTTCAACTTTTTCAAACGCGCTCTTGCTGAAGAGGAGTTTGTCCGGGCGCAACACATCGTAGGTGTTGAGCGAGTCGCCGGTGGTGAGCGTCACGCCGCAAATGTTGCGCGAGGCGCGCGTCAGATTGGCATTGGCTTCGCCGCAGGAAACGATGAGCGTGGTGCCCGTGAGTTCCAGCGCGTTGATGACATTGACGAAATCCTTGGTCTTGGCCGAGGCCAGCTTCAGGTCGTTCACGATCACCACGTCGCCGGCTTTGATGCGTTCGGTGAGAGCCTTACGCAAGGCGAGCGCCTTGGTGTTCTTGGAGATCTTCTTGCTGAAATCGCGCGGGCGCGGACCGAAGGTCACACCACCGCCGACCCAGACGGGCGACTGGAAGGAACCGGCACGGGCGCGGCCCGTACCTTTTTGCTTCCACGGCTTCTTGTTCGTACCGGAGACTTCGCCGGCGTTCTTGGCCTTGGCCGTGCCGCTGCGCTGCGCCGCGCGATACGCGGTCACCGCGTCGTGGACAGCCTGCGTGCCGCGACCGTTTTCGATCATGGCGAACTTCACTTCCAGTTCGCCGGACGCTTTTCCGGTAAGATTTTTGAGGGAAATTTTCATGGCTAATTATTTCTTGGCAGCGGGCTTGGCGGCGGCAGCTGCTTTTTTCTTGCCGACGGTTGCCTCGGGAGCTTTCCAGCCCTTCGGACGTTTGATGGATTCACGAATGACGACGTAATCGCCTTCCGCGCCGGGGATGGAGCCTTTGATCAGCAACAGGTTTTCGGCTTCGAGCACCTGGATGATTTCGAGGTTCTGGGTCGTGCGCGTGTCCTGGCCCATGTGACCGGGCATCTTCATACCGCGCATGACGGTACCGGGGAACAGGCGCTGGCCGATGGCGCCGCCGCGGCGCTTCCAACCTTTGGCACCGTGAGTGGCGCAGCCACCCGCGAAATGATGGCGCTTCATAACGCCTTCGAAACCGCGACCCTTGGTCGTGCCGATGGCATCAATGAAATCACCGGGCGCGAACAGCGTCGGTCCGACGATGTCGCCGGGCTTCACGTCCTTGGAGAAGTCGCGGAATTCTTTGATGCGCTTGACGGCCACGCCGTTCTGCTTCTTGATGTGACCGAGCAACGCCTTGGTCAGGCGCTGTTCCTTCTGGTCATCGAAACCGAGCTGGACGGAGTTGTATCCGTCCTTGCCGGCCTGCGTTTTGACCTGCAGCACGCGGTTCGGTCCGGCGAGCACAACGGTCACGGGCACCAATATTCCCGTCGCCGTGTAGACGCGGGTGTGGCCGAGTTTTTTTCCTAAAAGTCCTAGTGGCATGGTGGTGTCCTCTTCAGATTTTGATGGTGATGTCCACGCCGGCGGGCAAATTGAGCTTTTTCAATTCGTCCACGGTTTTGGCGGTCGGTTCGAGGATGTCGATGAGCCGCTTGTGGGTGCGTTGTTCGAAAGTTTCCTGCGACTTTTTGTCGGAGTGAGGCGAGCGCTGCACGGTGTAGCGTTCGATGCGGGTCGGGAGGGGGATCGGACCGGCCACGCGAGCGCCGGTGCGCTTGACGGTGTCGGCGATTTCCTTGGCCGATTGGTCAATGACGCGATAGTCATAGGCCTTGAGGCGGATTCTAATACGTTGTGCCATATAAAGAGCGATTGTCTGTTTTTGGTATTAACTAATACCGCCTGTCGTCCAACGAAAAGCGGACGGGGATAATAGCAACTGTGCTTTCGTGTGCAATAACTTTTTTGGAAAAAGTTTGACTGTTTCGCCGCTCGCGGCTGTTTCGTTCCTATTTTACAGCCTGCCCGCCACGATTCAGGTCCCACACCGGCCCCGCGAGCAGCCAGCCGCAGCATCCAATGCGGCACTGAATACCCGCTTTGAATATTTCCTGGAACCCACATTGGTTGATCACAGCGTCTTGGGCGCCGGCGCAAAGCCCCTCTGCCCTGAGCGTTCGGGGATGCTCGCCGACCGGTCAGAACCAACTCCGCTTGAGGCGTCTCCGGGGCGAGCCCCAGACGTTTAAAACAACTGGCTCAGCGGGCATGAACGCTGCGGGGCGAAGTCAAAGAGATTGGCGGCGGCGGCGGCGGCCATGGCTTTGTCGCCGTAGATTTTCTCGAGGGCCTCTTCGGCGGAGGGGCCGGTCCAGTACCCGGGTCGATCCTCCGGGCGCGGGCGGCGGCGGGGTTCATCCCCGAAAGGCATGCCGGTGGCGAGACAGCTCAATTTGAACGCCAGTTCCGTCAACCGGCAGATCTTCCCGAGCGAAACCTGATGACGCCGCGGATTGGAAGCCGATTCCAACCAGCGTTTCGAAACATGAATCACCTGATGGGCGAGGAGAAATTCCTGGATGCGAAACTGCTCCAGATCGGATTTGGAGGTGGTGATGGCGGACTGGACCACGTGACCCAACGTCGACTGGGTGGCGTCGGCCAGCCGGTTTTCGAAGGCCGCCACGCGGCCGGGCCAGTTCCATTTGGCCGAGAGCCGGCGGATGGCCCCGGGCGAACGACCGGTGGCCGCGGCTGGCTGGATGCCAGGAGGCGACAAGTCGCCGAGACGCAAAGGATTTCAACCACAGATGGACACGAATGAACACGGATTCTCCCTCACCCAGACCCTCTCCCGCTGGGCGAGGGAATCGCTGCGGGGCCCGCTTTTTGTGTTGGCCAGGCGCTGCGAGTGGGGACAACTCGCGGCCCGGGGAATCATTTGGGGAACGTATTGATTGAACGCACTGAGGCGCAAATCGGATCACGGCGACTTACTCGATCCCGAGCAATTCCACCTCGAACACCAGGGTGCTGTTCGGGGGGATCGCCGAGCTGGGACTGTTCGCGCCGTAGGCCAGGTTCGCCGGAATCACAAATCTGAACTTGTCGCCCACCTTCATGAGCTGCAGCCCTTCGGTCCAGCCGGGGATGACCTGGTTCAGGGGAAAGCTGATCGGCTGGCCGCGGGCGATGGAACTGTCGAACACCGTGCCATCGAGAAGTTTGCCTTCATAATGCACCTTCACGGTGTCCGTGGCCTTGGGCGAAACCGCGCCCGCGCCCTGTTTCAACACCTCATATTTCAGACCGCTGGCGGTGGTGATCAGGTTCGTGCTTGGGTTGGCGCCGGCCGGGGCGGCGGCGGCGGGAGGATTGGCGCCCGCATTGGCATCAGCGCCGGGCTTCGGGCCCTGGCTGCAACCGAACAGACACAGGCTGGCCGCCACCATCATCGGGAATCGTGGAATCATCATAATTATTGGCTGCAGGAAGCGCAGCGCGGGAGGAGCATCCGCGAGGCGCCATGGCAGGTCAAGCCGCCGTTTAACCATTACCGTTCACCCATGGCAAACTGGCGAAGGCGCGGCGGAGGGGGCAGCCGCGTGCGGTGAATCGCAGGCTTATTCACGGCATAGAATGCGGCGATTATGGACTATTAATAGCAGGCCATTGCCGGCTCGGAGCAAACCCTGGCTGGGGTGCTGGCCAAAGACGGCTTTGGGAAAACCCATACCAGCGCGCCGTTAAATGAACGCCAGCGCCAGATCGTCAACCGGCTACTCAACGGCTTTGAGGGCAAGCTAACCAGTTCCAAGTGGGCGAAGCTGACGAAATGCTCGCAAGACACCGCGCTCGGCGACATCAGCGATCTGGTGGGCCGACAGATATTAGTGAAGGACCCGGCGGGCGGAGCACAGCTATGCGTTGAGTCCGCTGAAACCTGAATTACAGCGGGTGTGGGCATTTCCCGCGCGGATGATGGCGTTTTTATTTTTTAGTCAGGCTATAGAGGCAAAGTTAATAGAGCATCGTTATGCTACTATACTGCACCGAAAACCCTGTAATACTCATTTGATTTCTCAACGATAGCTCAACAGTCCAATCAACAACCATGGGGTAACAGAAAATGAAAACGACTCACATAATCCTCAAAAAACTCGTAACAGCCAGCTTTCTGCTGCTCGCCTTTATGGCAACCAGCCAGATTACCAGCGCGGCCACCTATTATCTCGATTTTTACAGCACAACCGTGGCCGCGGGTAGCGGCCCGGTAAATCCAACCAACGGCGTAGTGGCCATTTACGGCACAAACCTGACTGCGGGCGACGTGGTCGTGTTTGATGGTGTTGCGGTCAGCCAGACCCCCGGCACGGGTGATCAGTGGGCGGCGATCAACCTGAATGCAGGCGGATTTCACGGAGTCACCGGTGCCACTTTGGGTGTAAAGGCGGAAACCGCCAACGGTACTGGTAACAGCCAACTCTTTCCGTTTTCATCATCATTTGGAGATGTCGGCGCAACCACTAATCATGTTCGCGTCGAGTTGACGGTAACGACCACGGGCAGCACCACTAACATGACTTATGTTGCAAAGACAGACCCTAACTTTACGGGAACTTTTTATCCCCTTTCCGGCAGCGGCTTGACCTTTCCGAATAACATCATTCCTCTCACTTTTGGTGCTCAAGCCCAAGGTCAAGCGTTTTACGACACCAGCGGTAAGCTGTCGATTACCGCCACTCCGGCCAGCTCCGATCCACTGTTGGCCGGCAATACCACAACTTTTACCGCGATTTACCAAGGTCCGCCCTCCTGCACTTTCCAATGGTTGAGCAACAATGTTCCAATTACCGGTGCGCACAGTCTGACTTACACGCCGCCGCCGATCACCGCGGCAAACAATGGCGACCATTATGCCATGATCCTGCTTACCAATTCGGTCAATGCGTTGACCAGCGCTCCGTGTGTGCTGAACTACCACGCCGGGCCGGCGACATGGGTGTTTAATTTTGCGCCTACCAATTTCACGGCGGGCTCCGGCGCCTTTTGGACTACACCCAATATATCAACCATCACGAATCTCGCAAATTTTGCGCCGGGGGATACAGTCGTGTTTGACGGGATCGTTACGGGCAATGGTGCCTGGGGTGGCCCGGCAATTAACTCCTTTGGAGGGATAACCGCTGCCGGAATGGGGGTATTGTTGAGATTTGGCTTAAACGGACAAGGCGGCGCGATTTATACCAATTCTGTCAGCGCAAACTACAACAACATCACGACTGCCGCCGCGGCAACCAACCATCTGCGCATTGAATTGTATATCAGCACCCAAGGCAGCCTGACCAATATGGGCTGGAAGGTTCTGTTAGATCAAAACCTGACGGGAACATATTCAATCATTCAAACCGGAACAAACCTGACCTTTAATGCCACCTCGTTGTGGCTCCAATTCCAAAACCAGAATAGTTCGTCCATCAGTTTTGGTCAAAATCAGACATTAACTACCTATGGTTATACCGGTGGCCCCTTCACCTACAATGGTTCGGGTCAGAGTCCGACCGGCATCGTCTACGGTTCAACAGGTGCCCAGACGACAAAGTATGTGGGCACCGGCTCAACCGTTTATTCCAGCGTGAATGCACCGACGAATGCCGGCAGTTACTATGTGTCGAACACGGTGGCGGCGGACGCAAACTACTTGGGTGCCACAAACATTCAGGCTTTCACGATCCAACAGGCACCGTCAACCTATGGTTATACCGGTGGCCCCTTCGCCTACAATGGTTCCGGCCTGAGTCCGACCATCAGCTACAGCGGTTCAACGGGTGCCAAGACGACAAACTATGTGGGCACCGGTTCAACCGTATATTCCAGCGTGAATTCACCGGGCAACGCGGGCACCTACTATGTGTCGAACACGGTGGCGGCGGACGCGAACTACTTGGGAGCCACCAACAGTCAGGCCTTCACGATCCAACAGGCGACGTCGGCGACGACGACGGTGGGGGCGGGACCGTTCACCTATGACGGGACGACCCATGCTGGCGGATCGGGCACAGTGACCGGGGCGGGCGGGTTGAGCACCGCTGCGACATCACTGACCTACAGCGGTGATCAGATTGATGCCGGTTCGTACACTGTGACGGCGCACTATGCCGGGGATGCCAATCACACCGCCAGCGACGGGGCGGCGGTGACAATCACGATCCAAAAGGCGACGTCGTCGACGACGACGGTGGGCGCGGGACCGTTCACCTACGATGGGACGACCCATGCTGGCGGATCGGGCACAGTGACCGGGGCGGGCGGGTTGAGCACGGGTGCGACCTCGCTGACCTACAGCGGAAGTCAGATCAATGCCGGTTCGTACACTGTGACGGCGCACTATGCCGGGGATGCCAATCACACGGCCAGCGACGGGGCGGCCGTGGGCATCACGATCAACGCGGCGGCGACTACGTTTTCGAGGTTGAGTTCCCTGACCAAAAGCTATGGGGTGACCCATATCATTCTGACCGGCGGCGTGAGTGCCGCCGGGCCGGTCTATCCGGCTAGCGGCGAAGTGGTCAGGGCGACGATCAATGGGTTCCCGGTTAGTGGGACGGTGACCAACAGCACGGGCGACTTCGCCATCAATTATAACGATCCGTCCCTGGCGACCAATGGCGTTGCCAGATCGCCTTACACGATCACCTACAATTATGCCGGGAATCTTAATCTGGCGGCCGCCACCGCTGACACCAGCACCACGCTGACCATCAACCGAGCCATCACTGTCGTTGGGGCGGCCTCTTCTGGGAATCCGTCTGGCTACAAAGCTGCCATTACCTTCACGGCCACGTTGCCGGCGGACGCCACGGGCAGCGTTGTTTTCTCTTCCACGATCGGAGACTTCAGCACGAACAGCGTGAGCAATGGCAGTGCCACGAGCTTGAGCATCACGAACCTGCCGCGCGGCACGAATCTGATAGCGGTGGGTTTTGCGGGCGACAGTAATTACCTCGGTTATACCAACACGCTGAATCAAATCGTCACCAACCATCCACCGGTGGTGAACGCGGCGAGCTACACGCGCAATGCCGTCATCCAAACAATGGAGATTGCGGTCACCAATTTGTTGAGCGCGGCAAGCGATTTAGACGGCGACACTCTCACCCTCGCCTCCGTCAGTCCGACCACCAACAGCGCAACCCTGACGGTTTCTGGCGGCTGGATCTTGTACTACAACACCAACGCGGTGGCCGACCAGTTCACCTACACGGTGAGCGACGGGTTTGGCGGCACGAACAGCGCCACCGTAACCCTCACTGTGGCCAACACACCGTTGTTCGGGCAGAGCCAGGTGGCGAGCACCAGCGACGGCACAGCGACGTTAAAATTTGCGGGGATACCCGGCTACAGCTACAGCGTGCTCCGCACCACCAATCTGACGAGCAGTTGGACGGCGATCTGGACGACGAACGCACCGGTGAGCGGCGCTTTCCAATACATCGACCTTTCAGCCCCGCTGCCCAGCGCTTACTACCAGCTGCAATACAACCCCTAAACCGTTTACGCCGCCTAAAATTCAATAAAACCATGAAAGCAAAAATTCTCGTTTTGATGCTGGGCCTACTGGCGCTGAAGGGTTGGAGTCAGCCGATGACGGGGAGCTTTACCAACAGCGCGGTCAGTAGGATACCGGTGGGAAGCCCGGTGGGTTTGATGGAAAAGTTCACGGTGAGCAGTTTGAGCGGATCCATCAGCAACGTGCAGGTGACGCTGGACATCACGGGTGGATTTAACGGGAATCTGTATGCGTATCTGGTCAACCCTGTGGGGCAATTGGTGGTGCTGCTGAACCGGCCGGGGGTGACGGGGAGCAACCCGTTCGGTTACAGCGATGCGGGGATGAACATCACGCTGGACGGCTTGGCGGTGAACAACATTCACAACTACGACAGCGGCAGTTATAGCTTGCGCGGGACGACGTGGGCGGCGGACGGGCGGAACATTGACCCGGAATCGGCGGGGAGCGTGTTTGACGCAGCCTCGACAGCGGCCAATTTGAGCGTGTATCAAAATACGGCAGCGAACGGGGTTTGGACCTTCTTTATAGCGGATTTGGGGGCAGGTGGCGGCACACCCAATTTGAACTCGGTCATTCTCTCCATCATAACGGTGCCAGAGCCGCAGTCGGGGGCTTTGCTGGGTAGCGGGTTGACCATTATTTGGCTGATGCGCAAACGGAATAGAGGGTTTTTTGCGGAGAAGAAGTAAAATGATTTGCAGTGGCGGCGTTCGATAACTGGGGAGGGCGGGGCGCGAGTCCCAATAAGCCAAGGTTCTCCATGGTAGCCGTCCGCCAGGACTTTCGTGACGGGTTGGGGTTCCCGTCATCAAGACCGAAGCGTGGGTTCCGGTTTGGGGTAGGCGATTAGGAACGCTGCATCGGTGGGGATAAAGTTCTTACGGCTGGTAGCTGGGCTATGGCTGCGCCCGAGGACGGGCGCGCTCCGGGGCAATAACAGAAAATTATTATGATAACGTCCGCGAACTGATTCACAGGTCGGCGGGATGCCGGCGGGCACGGGTGGCAGGCGGATGATTTTCTAGAACGCGGAGCCATTTTATCAGTCTTACACTGTCAACCGGATAGCGCAGGCGTGCTCCGGAGTTCCAGCCGCCCGGTTCAGAAGAGGATGTTGAGCGCGGCACCAAGCCCGCCGTCGGTTTCGTGGTAGGCCGCCGCAAACCGATCGTCCGTGGTCCTGACGTTGTAATTAAAAAAGGTCCGGAGACTGCAATTCTGGTTGAAGAAGTAGCTCAGCGAAACGCCAAGGGAATTCATCAGATCATCGCGGCCCGTATTTTGCAGGGTGTTGTACTCATAGTAGGAATACATAAACCGGTAGGCGGGCTGCAAGACCAGGTGCGGGGTGATTTGCCAGGTCAACGTGAGGCTGACGATGTCATCGAAGTGGTTGTTGATCTGGGCGTCCGTGCCCAGGGTGGCAGGCTGGTCGGAGAAGTGATAATCCGTCTGGTTACCCAGGGTGAGGAGCACGTTTTGGGTGAGGGGAATGAAGCGCTGGACTCCCAGCACGGGCAAAAATTCCCGGTAGGTCTGGTAGTAATCCGACTGGTTGACGAGCCGGGTGCCGCTGGCATCGAGGGACACGAGCCAGTGACCGATGAGATATTTGCCGCCGATAAAAACGGTCTGCGCGTTAAAGTCCAGAGGGGACATCCGCGGGTTTTCATAATTATACCACTGGCTCGCCACACCGAGATTGGAAGAAAGCTTGCCCTCCCCGAGCGTCAACGACGTCGGCGTGAACGCCGCCTGAACGGTGTTGACGAAGATGGTGCTCCCGATTTTGTCCGCAGTGGGGGCGAAATTGGCGTTGTCGGTGTAGAACACCTGGCTGTCCAACAGGAGGTTGAAATACGGGTGGCGGGGAACGAGCCGGAGAATGTGCTGGGGGCCGACGTCCGCGTTTTCGCCCTGATACAACTCGGGCACGTTCGTGGCCGTGGCCTGGCCCGGAAAAGCCGCTCCGGGCGGGGCCGTGAGCTGGATGTTTTGAATTTGCTGCACAGCAACAGGTTGGGCGCGCAGGGTCCAAGGACCCGTGGCGCCGAAGGCCAGCAGCAACAGGAGGAAGGGAAGCGTCTTCAAGCGAGTCATCTAAAAAGGATTTTCTAAAATCAATGCAGGGTGGTCACCGTGATGCCGCCGCCGTTGTTGACGTAGTTTTGTGCGGGGTTGCCCCCATACGTGACATTTTGAATAAAATTCACATAGCCCGGCAGGGAGGAACCGAGGTTCAACGACCCCAGCAGGCTCTTGAGCGTGACGGCACTGCCGGCACCAAAAGACACATCGCTCAAATTGATGGTATTGGCGGCCATGTTGACCACGCCGAAATCCGACAGATTGGCAGTGGTGACGGTGATCACATTAGGAGCGGTGAAACTGGCGGTCGCCCCCGTACCGGCGGCGGTCAAGGTTTGCCCGCTGGCATCCAGCAAAATGCTATCGCCGGAATTCAGGGTCAGATAATGCGCCTGGATGGAGGTGGAATTGATCGTCAACGATCCGGTTTGCGACGTCAACGTCACACGGCCTTTCTTGGCATCGGTGATGATTTTGTTGTCCGTCGAGTTGAGAATGCCGAAATAGGGGTCGCCATCATTGTCCGGGTCGGTGGCCAGATTGCCGTCGTCGTCCGTCGCCCCCAGCAACCCGACATACCCGCTGGTGGTCCATGATAAATTGATCGCCGTTGGAGCGGTCAGGGTCACGGGGCCGGCGGGCAGGATGAAAAAGTCCTGCAAGTTTATGGTGGAACCGGAGGTCAACCCGACTTTGCCCAGGGCATTCAGGATGCCGCCGCCCGTCATCGATAAGGCGCCGGGGGTGACCAGTTCAAAATCGCCCACATCGGCCTGCACGGTGATACCGGGCGCGACGATGAGCTGCTGCCCGCCGACGAGGGAAAGCTGATTGAGGGCGGACAGACCAACGAACGTCACCGAGGTATTCAGGCGGAGGTTCGCGGCGGCCACAAAATCGAACCTGGGGTGAGCCGCATAGGGGGCCACATCGATGGTGGCGGAATTAAATCCCAGGTTGCGGCCGGCGAAGCCGCTGAACGATCGACTGGCAAAGAAAGGATTGCCTCCCAGTGAGAACGGATGGTTCAGAAAAATGCGGGCCGGGGGCGTGGGAATCCCGGCATCAGTCAGTGAAGAACTTCGGAGGTTCGCGTCGGTCTGGAGGGCTTTTTTGAGACTGCTATTAAAGACGCCATTTTGAATCGTGCCGGGGTCAATCACTTCCACCTGATCGGAGGTGGCGGAGTTCCCCACCAGGAGGCCCGTATCGGTGGCCCGTCCGCTCTTGATGAGTTTTAATTGCTGGCCAATTTGGCCGTTAACGAGCGGCAGGGAAGCCAAGGGATGGCCAAACCCGCGCACCAGCAGGCTGTTCCGGACGAGTTCATCCAACCGGAAAACCACGATGGGGGCTAGCTGATCCGCACCCGGCAGAATAAAGGTCATCTGGCCGCCGCTCAGCTTCTGTTTTTTCTTATTTTTGAGGTTCACATTCACCCGGCCTTCCAAATCGAGCACCTTCATGCCGCCGTCCGGCATCGTCGAGACAATGAGCGTTGTGCCCAAAACCGACGCGGTGGCTGAGCCGGTGTGGATGGTGCCGCCGCCTTTGCCATGAGGCGAATGGAACAGCAGGCTGCCCTGCTTCAAATTGATCGTCCGGTTGGCCGGGTCGAAAGAAAAAATGGTGTTGGCCCCGACGCGCGTGACGGTTTCATCCTGGGCCACCAATTCCGCGCGCGAGTCCGCCCCGGTGCGCAAAATGTCCGGCATGGAAAAAACATCATTCACCCCCGCGGCCCGCGGCCCCTGACCGGACGCAGCGATGATTTGCACGTCGTTGACGACCTGCGAGAGTTTGGATTGTTTGAGGTCAATGGCCTGACTGGAAGTAGCGGAGACCACGGCGACAAGACCAAGCCACAGGCTGGATATATTTTTCATAGCATTAAACGGAGGACACTTGCTCCTTGCAGGAAGATAATTTCTTAAATTAAAAAGACTGTTGAGTCAATTTTTATCCACCGCCCATTTCCGCCACAAGCCCGTGAGAGGCCGGCGGGAATAAAATAAAGGCGGGGTGCCCTCCCCGGCCTGAGGGGCGCAAGCCCTACTTATCCGCCAAAACATAGGAGCCGTCCCACTCCGCCGGCGGCGGGCTGATTGCATACGCCGCGCAGCGCGTCACATACATCGTGCACAGATAATCCTCACCGCCCATCTGATCGTGGGCGGCCTCAAACACCGCGATCGCCTCGGTAAATTGTCGCGCGCGGTAAAGGGCGATCGCCTGATGGTAAACCGCCAGCCAGGCGGCGGGCGGCTGCGTCCGGTCACCCAACAGGGCAAACACCTCGACCGGCTTGGTCTTCCCCTTGACCGCCAGCAAATCCACCGCCCGATAGATAAAATGGTCGCGCGTGAGTTTGACCACTTCCTCGCCGATGAGGATATCGGTGTGGAATTGTTTGGTGGCGCTCTCCAGCCGCGCCGCGAGATTGACGCCGTCGCCCAGCACCGTGAACTCCATGCGCTGCGGATGCCCAATGTTGCCCACGATCACTTCGCCATGATTCACGCCGATGCCGATGGACAGGCTGGCGCGGTCGGCATTTTCCCGCCAGCGGTCGTTCAGCCCGGCCAGCGCCATGCGCATCTGCAACGCAGCCGTCACCGCCCCGCGCGCGTCCACATCGCTGCCGTGGGTGTGCGTATCCCCCCAGACGGCCATGATGGCATCGCCGATGAATTTTTGCAGGGTGCCCTCCTGATCCAAGACACTGCCCACCATGTCCGCAAAATATTCGTTGAGCTGGGCCACGAGCTTATCCGCGTCCGCTTTTTCCGTCATTGTCGTGAAGCCGCGGATATCGGAAAACAAAACGGTCACCGGCTGTTTGCGGCCCTTGAGGGCTTCCACAAACGAACGGCGGTCATCGAGGATGGTCTTCGCAACATTTTTGGAAACGTACCGGTCCAGCACATTGCGGTAGCGGCGCTTATCGAGCTGTTCCAGGGTGTATTCAAACACAATGCCGAACGACCCGGTGGCACCGAGGCAGAAGAGCAACGGCATCATGGCGACGACGCAATTGCCATGAGTAAACGCGACCTGACAGCCGATGATTAACAACGCGGTGGCCCCCCCGAGCAGCAGGACTTTGAGCAGCGCCTGCGGGATGCCGAGACAGGTGAGCAGCGCCAGCGCCACGCACCCGAGGGCGAGCCAGAAATTGGTCCGATCACTCGTCTCAAAGAGCCATTCGCCGCGCAGCAGGGCCGTCAACATCTGGGCCTGAATTTCCGGCCCCGGCGTCGCGCCGAACGGCGTCGCGTGGACGTCGTGGAATATTTCAGCCATCGGGCCGACGACGATCATTTTGTTCGAGACTGCCAGGCCGCCCCGGAAGGGCGGTTTTTGCCAGAGCGCCTCAACGAACATGTTTTCCACCGGCCACGCGCGGTAGGTGCCAGCAGGGCCTTGAAAATGGATGAACGTTTTCTGATCCGGCGGCGGGGAATTATTGCGCACCAGATATTTTGCCGCCGCCCGGGCGGTGATATGAATCAGGGCTTCGGAAGATTCCCCGTTGCGCACGAGTTTTCCCAGCCCTGCCACCAGCTCCGGCGCCAAGCCGGGCGTATCCAGCATTTCGCGCTCCAGCGAAGTCCGGTAACGGGCGCGGCGAACAACGTCATCGCTGTCCGTCCAAATATTCACCAGGCCGGCCACCGACTCTGTCCCGGGCAGCACCAGCCGACTGTTGGGGGTGGTCAATTTCTTGGTTTTGCTGTCCGCCCCCTGCTCATCGGCCAGCATTTCACCGATCACCACGCGGTCCTTGTACTTCAGCAAGGCCTGCGCAAAGACGTCGTCGCCGTCGGTCTCGCTGGCAAAGACGAAATCGAACAGCACCACCTTGGCGCCCGCGGCCATGAGTTTTTCGAGAATTGCAGCATAGACCGAACGGTCCCACGGCCACGGCTGCTGCATTTTCTGGAGGGTGGGTGAGGCGGCGATCTCCTCCGGTGCGAGCGTGTCGAGCTTGAAGGAACTGGTGCCCAGACCGATGAGTTGGATGTTGGGATCGGGCAGATCCTGTCCGCGCAACTGGTAGCGGCGGTCAATCAGGATGCCCTCGCCCTGCTGCCAGAGGTGGGACCCGGTAAGCCAGTCGCTGCGGGCCAGCCAGAAGATCAGCAGCCCCACGATGGCGACAATCCACTTCGGACGATGAATGAAAAAGCGCAGCATGAGATAAAAAACCGCCGCGTTTAATCGCAAGCCCGACTGCGCAACTCAAGGAAATAAAAAAGGCCGGACGAAATGAATCGTCCGGCCCGGGAATTTTCAATGACGGACTAGGTGCGCGCGGCGGGCTTCTTGGCGGCGGCATCCAGGATGGTCGTCAGCACGCTATTCGGCACCTGGGCGAAGGTGAGCGGTTCCATGGAGTAGGAGGCGCGCCCCTTGGACAGGGAGCGGATGGCGGTGGCGTAGCCGAACATTTCGGCGAGGGGCACCTGGGCATTGAGGATGGTCAAGCCGTGCTTGGCCTCGATGCTGACAATCGTCCCGCGACGGCGGTTGATGTCGCCGAGCAAGTCGCCCTGGTATTCGTCGGGCGTCGTGCATTCGACTTTCATCAGCGGCTCGAGCAAGATCGGGCCGGCCTTCTTGAAGGCGTCTTTCAAGGCGAAAATGCCGGCCATGCGGAACGCGAGTTCGTTCGAGTCCACTTCATGGAAGGAACCGTCCACGACTTCCACCTTGATGTCGATGACCTGGTAGCCGGCGTAAACGCCGCCCTTGATGGCTTCTTCGATGCCGTCAATGACCTTGGGAATGAATTCCTTGGGGATCGCGCCGCCGACGATTTCGTCCACGACTTCGACGCCCTTGCCCTTTTCATTCGGGTACACTTTGATGCAGGCGTGGCCGTATTGGCCCTTACCGCCGGACTGACGGATGAACTTACCTTCGCCTTCGGCTTCCTTCGTGATGGTTTCGCGATAGGCGATCTGCGGAGCGCCGGTGTTGGCCTCCACCTTGAATTCGCGCTTGAGGCGATCCACGATGATTTCCAGATGCAACTCGCCCATGCCGGCGATGATGAGCTGGCTGGTCTCCTCGTTGGTGAAGCAGCGGAACGTGGGATCTTCTTCGGCGAGGCGCTGCAGACCTTCGGACAGTTTGTCGCGGTCCTGCTTGGTCTTGGGTTCGACAGCCATCGAGATCACGGGCTCGGGGAAGGTCGGCGGTTCGAGCGTCACGTCGAAGTCCTCATCGCACAGGGTGTCCCCGGTGGTGATGTTGCGCAGACCGACGAGCGCGGCGATGTCGCCGGCGAACACCTCGTTGATGTCCTTGCGTTCGCTGCCCTGGATGACCATGAGGCGGGAAACACGTTCCCGTTTGCGCGTGCGCGGATTGTAGATCGTGTCGCCCTTCTTGAGGTGGCCGGAATACACGCGGAAGAACACCAGCTTGCCCGCGTAGGGATCGGTCCAGAGCTTGAAGGCGAGCGAGCAGAACTTGGTGTGGTCGGTGGTCGGAACCTTGACGACGACATCGGTGCCGAGCTCGTGGCCTTCCGCACCGGGGATGTCAATCGGGCTGGGGAGATAATCCACGACGGCGTCCACGAGGACTTGCACGGCTTTCTTCTTGAACGCCGAACCGCAGAGCACGGGGACGAGTTCAATCTTGCAGGTGAGGCGGCGGATGGCGGCCTTGAGGACCGGCGCGCTAATGGGCTTTTCTTCCAGCACCAGGTTGGCAATTTCCTCGTCCTTGTTGGAGACGGCATCGATCAATTCCGCGAGGGCGGCATCGGCGCGATCCTTGTCTTCCGGGGCGATTTCCTTGATCTCGTAATTCAGACCTTCGTTGGCTTCGCCCGGGCCCCAGTAAATGGCCTTCTGGTTGACGAGGTCAATGACGCCTTCAAAGCCGCCGGTGACCGGCTTGCCTTCGGCCTCGGTCGGACCCTGACCCAGGGGGATAAAGATGGGGAACGCATACGCCTTGAGCTTGGTGCGCATGTCGTTGAGGGCGTTTTCAAAGTTCGCGCCCATGCGGTCCATCTTATTGACGAACGCGATGCGCGGGACACTGTACTTGGTGGCCTGGCGCCAGACGGTTTCGGATTGCGGCTGCACGCCGGCAACGCCGCAGAACACGGCCACCGCGCCGTCGAGCACACGCATGGAGCGTTCGACTTCGGCGGTGAAATCCACGTGACCGGGCGTATCAATGATGTTGATGCGGTGCGGGATGTTGTTGAACGCCTTGTAAATCTGGTCTTCGCCGGCCTTGGCCGTTTTCTGGGTCCAGAAGCAGGTGACGGCGGCGGAGGTGATGGTGATGCCGCGTTCCTTTTCCTGTTCCATCCAGTCGGTGACGGTGTTGCCGTCATCCACGTCGCCAATCTTGTGAATCAGTCCCGTGTAAAACAAAATACGCTCAGTGGTCGTCGTCTTGCCGGCGTCAATATGGGCGGCGATGCCGATGTTGCGGGTACGTTCGAGGGTGTATTCGCGGTCGGGCGAATTGGGAGATTTGACTTCAGCACTCATAAAATTTCGAAAAAATAATAAACTAAACTACATCGATTACGGGAACAAAAAACGCCCCGGCGATTTCCGTCGGGGCGTGTTGAAAAAACTTTCTAGAAACGGAAATGCGCGAAAGCTTTGTTAGCCTGCGCCATCTTATGGACTTCGTCCCGCTTGCGGATGGCGTTCCCCTGGCCTTGGAAGGCTTCGAGGATTTCCGTGGCGAGCGCGGCCTTCATCGGCACGCCCTTTTTGGCGTCCGCGAAATCCACGATCCAGCGGAGGGCGAGCGCGTTCTGGCGCTCGGACGGGATTTCCAGGGGCACCTGATACGTCGCCCCGCCAACGCGGCGGGCCTTCGTTTCGATGCGCGGCTTGACGTTATCCACGGCGCGCTGCAGGATTTCGATCGGGTTGCTGTCCGGGTTCTTTTCGGAGATGGTGTCGAACGCGCCGTAAACGATGCGTTGCGCCGTGCTCTTCTTGCCGGAAAACATCACGGTGTTTACGAGGCGGCTGACCAGCGTGTTCTGGTACTTGCCGTCCTTGGCCATGGGCCGTTTGTTAGCTGAATGTCTGCGGGACATGATTATTTATTCCTTAAAAATTATTTCGCGGGCGCACCAGCTTTGGCGGCCTTCGGTTTCTTGACGCCATACTTGGAACGGCTCACGCGGCGTTTTTCGACACCGGCGGCGTCGAGGGTACCACGCACGATGTGATAGCGCACACCGGGCAAATCCTTCACACGGCCACCGCGCACGAGCACGATGCTATGTTCCTGCAAATTGTGACCCTCGTCCGGGATGTAGGCGATGATCTCGTAGCCATTCGTCAAACGAACCTTGGCCACTTTGCGCATCGCAGAGTTCGGCTTCTTCGGCGTGCGCGTCATCACTTGGATGCACACACCACGACGAAACGGGGAGTTTTCCAAGGCAGGCGACTTGGACTTATACTTTACTTTAGTGCGGCCCTTACGGACCAGTTGGTTAATTGTCGGCATTTGCGTTAAAAATCGCGGTAAAATTACCGTTTCGGCGTTTGGAGAAACGGAGCGCGGAATATAACAAACCCGCCCTGCGTGGCAACATTATTTTCTGGCTTTTTTGGGACCCCTGCCCCGCCGCCGGTTCCCACGGCCTGTTTTTGCCCAAAAATCCCGCGCTGCCACGCCGCCCAAACCAGCCTGACCGCCGAGGGTTGCCGGCCTTGCAGAGGGCCGAAAAAAGACGGCAAACCGCACTGGTAAAACGGAAAGGCGGGCCCGGCCGCGGAAGGACTAGGCTGCTATTTTCCGCCGCCAGCCGGCGATAAACATGCCGTTGCCCTTTAAATCCTCAGGCCAGACCGTCACCGCGGAGGCCGCGGAAACCACCCGCTCGTCCAACTTAATGTCCGGAAAAACCAGCGGCTCAAACTCCGGCTGGCTGGCGTTGAACGCTTCGACCACTTCCGTCGTCTCGGCGCGCGTGAGCGTGCAGACGGAGAAAATCAATTTGCCGCCGGGCTTCACGCTGGGAGCGACGTGCGTCAGCAGCTTCTTCTGGATGACCGACAGTTCGCGCACATCATTCGGTTCGGTGGTCCAGCGGGCCTGCGGATTGCGCTGCCACGTGCCGATGCCGCTGCACGGCGCGTCCACGAGCACGCCGTCGAATTTTGTTTTGGTCGGCAGCTTTGGTCCGCCGTCCCAGAACGCGGAGCGGTAGTTAAAAACCTTGGCCCGCCCGGCCCGCCGCTTCAGTTTGGTCAGTCGCCATTCCGCGCGGTCGCTGGCCCAGAGCATGCCCTTGTTCTGCATCAGGTCGGACAGGTGCAGCGTCTTGCCGCCCTCTCCCGCGCAGGTGTCCCACCAGGTCTCGCCCGGTTGCGGCGCGCAGAGCATGCCGACGACCTGCGACGCAATATCCTGGATCTCAAAGTCGCCCGCGTGAAATTCCGGGGTCTTGAACAGATCCTCCTCACCGCGATACAGCACCGCGTCCGGCACCAACGGGCTGGCGTCCGCCGCGAACAGCGTGCGCGCGAGGGCCGCCCCCGTGCCGCGCTTGGCGCGCAGCCAGAGTTTGGGTTCGCGCTGCAAGGAGAATAACCAGTCATCGGTGACATCCATTTCCGCCGCTGTCCACGCGGGCACAGCATTGGCGCGCAGTTCAGCCAGCGGGACACTGGCAGAGTTCGCTTGAAAGCGCTGATTCAGGCGGATGGCGAAGCGCATCTTGGCTTCCACACCACGCTCCTCGCGCAGCCAGACATGCCAGCGGTAGTAGAGGAAAACGGTCTTGGCGACTTCCGTGGCGTCGAAGGGCGCGATGTCTTTGATCTGCTTGAGCACCTCACGCAACGCCGCGTCCGCCGGTTTATCCTTGCCGGTTTTGCGAATCACCTCCGCCGCGATGGCTTGAACATCATGAATCATGTCCCGCAGCATACGCGATCGGATGGCGGTAGCACAACGAAGACGTCAGTGGCACACCGAGCAGCGGATTAATCGGTGGCGGTTTCAGGGCCGTACCTCGACGGGCCCCAGCGTTCCGGGCGGGATTTCAAGCCGCATCAATTCATCGCGAAATCTGGCGCTGCTGAAAGGCCATTGTTCTTTTGTGCTGCAGAGTTTTGCTTTCATCGGGTTGCTCTCGATGTAACGAACGGCGGCTTTTTCCTGGGCCTCATTGCGCATGAAAGTGTCCCAATATTCTCGCTGCCATTGAAGCGCCGCTCTCCTAGCCGGCGCGGCGGCGTCGTTTTCTGAAACACGCCGGGTCGGAGACCGGCGCTCCACTTCGGTCGCCACAAACCCACAAACCGCTTCCAGCTCTGCAGAATTTTTGCCAACGGCCAATCCCCGACATGAACCAACACATGGACGTGATTTGGCATCACGCACCACGCCAGCAGCTCGTATCGCTCGTGGTGAAAATGCAACAGCGCGTCTTCGGTGATTTTAGCAATGCGGGCATTGCGCAAACAACATGCCCCAACTCCGCGGTCCAGATATGCCTCCAGCTTGGTGCGCTGCTCACGCTTATCCTCAATTTTCAGCAAATGCTCCCATTCGCCACGACGTAATTCGGGCATGGAATCAGCAAGACGAAAGGTGATGAACTGGATCAAACCAGGAAAGTCACAGTGCGGGAGATAACCACGCTCGTGCCAACCAAGAAAACCACGGGCGCGCTCCGCTTCTGTCAGCGAGCGCGCCCAGCGATTCTTTTCCAACACCAAATCGCGAAGATATTCGCGTTTGGTTTGCGGTGTCATGTTCGAGCCGAGACAGCGCCCAGCTTTTAAATCACGCCTTGGCGACCAGCTGGCGCAACACATACGGCAGGATGCCGCCGTGCTGGTAGTAGTCAATTTCGATGGGCGTATCGATGCGGCAGCGGACATTCACGTTTTCCACGGAACCGTCCTGGCGCGTGATCTTGAGCGTGAGATCCTGCTGGGGCTTGATGCTCGCATCAAGGCCGACGATGTCATAGATCTCGGTGCCGTCGAGTTTCAGGGTCTGCGCGGTGGTGCCTTCCTTGAATTGCAGGGGCAGCACGCCCATGCCAACCAGATTGCTACGATGGATGCGCTCGAAGCTCTGCGCCACGACGGCTTTCACGCCGAGGAGGTTCGTGCCTTTTGCGGCCCAGTCGCGGGACGAGCCGGTGCCGTATTCCTGGCCGGCGAGAATGACCAGCGGGGTTTTCTCCGCCTGATATTTCATCGAAGCCTCGTAAATGCTGACCTGTTCGCCGGACGGCTGCAACCTGGTCACGCCGCCTTCCACGCCGGGCACCATGAGATTCTTGATGCGGACGTTGGCGAACGTGCCGCGCGTCATCACCCGGTCGTTGCCGCGGCGCGACCCGTAGCTGTTGAAGTCTTCCACGGCGACGCCGTTTTCGACGAGATATTTTCCGGCGGGCGTCGTCTTCTTGAACGAGCCGGCGGGCGAGATATGGTCGGTGGTCACACTGTCGCCGAAAATGCCGAGCGCGCGGGCCCCGGTGATCGGGGCGATGCTGCCCGGCTGCATGGAGAAATTTTCAAAGAACGGCGGCTCCTGGATGTAGGTGGACTGACGGTCCCACTCATACACATTGCCGATGCTGGACGAGATTTCATTCCACTTGGGATTCTGCGCCGCGAAATCCTTATACAACCGGCGGAACACGTCCGGCTGCAAGGCGGCCTGCATGAGGTCGCGGACTTCGCGGAGGCTGGGCCAGATATCGCGCAGATGGACGGGCTTGCCATCCTTGCCGGTGCCGAGCGCGTCGTTGGCGAGGTCAATGTCCACGCGGCCGGCGAGCGCGAAGGCCACCACGAGCGGCGGCGACATGAGGAAGTTGGCCTTGATGTTCTGGTGGACGCGCGCCTCGAAATTCCGGTTGCCGGAAAGCACCGCGGCGGCGACCAGATTATTTTTCACGATGGCATCCTCGATGGCGGGATGCAGCGGGCCGGAATTGCCGATGCAGGTGGTGCAGCCGTAGCCGACGAGATTAAACCCGAGCTGATCAAGGAACGGCTGGAGGCCGGTCTTATCCAGATAATCGGTGACGACCCGCGAGCCGGGGGCAAGCGAGGCCTTGACGGTGGAATTGACCGTGAGACCGCGTTCGACGGCCTTCTTGGCCAGCAATCCGGCCGCGAGCATCACGCTGGGATTGCTCGTGTTGGTGCAGCTGGTGATGGCCGCAATCAGCACGGAACCGTTGCGCACGTGACCCTCCAACCGTGGAGCGCGGACATGGATGGGGTCAGGGGTGGGATGTTCGGTGGCCATTTCCCGTTCGCTTTGCTGGCCGTTCCCGTCCTTCTGACTGCCGCCGCCAGGATGCGTCTCACCGCCCGCCGAGACATACACGGAGCGCGACAATTCCTCGGCCTTCATGCCAAAGCCATTTTCAGTGACGGGCTTGCTAAACGCGCTGATAAATTCGCTTTTCAGCTTCGGCAGTTCGATCCGGTCCTGCGGCCGTTTGGGCCCGGCCACGCTCGGCAGTACGGAGCCGAGATCCAGTTCAATTTCCTGGGAATAGGTGATCTCACCCTTCTTGGGGATACCCCACAACCCCTGCGCCTTGTAATAATTTTCGTAGGTCTTAACTGCTTCGTCGCTGCGGCCGGTGGCGCGGAGATAATTCACGCACTCGGCATCAATCGGGAAGAAGCCCATCGTCGCGCCATATTCGGGCGCCATGTTCGCAATGGTCGCGCGGTCCACGAGCGGCAGCGCCGCCGCGCCGGGGCCAAAGAATTCCACAAACTTGCCGACCACCTTGGCCTTGCGCAGAATCTGCGTGACCGTGAGCGCGACATCAGTGGCGGTGACGCCTTCGCGAATCGCGCCGGTGAGGTGGACGCCCACGACATCCGGCGTGAGAAAATAAACCGGCTGACCGAGCATGCCCGCCTCGGCTTCGATGCCGCCGACGCCCCAGCCCACGATGCCGAGACCGTTAATCATGGTCGTGTGTGAGTCCGTGCCGACGAGCGTGTCGGGATAGAAAACGTTGCCCGCGCTCAGCACGCCCTTGGCGAGATACTCCAAATTGACCTGGTGCACGATGCCGATGCCCGGCGGCACGACCTTGAACGTGTCAAACGCCTGCATGCCCCATTTCAAAAACTGGTAGCGCTCGCGGTTGCGGGTGAATTCCAAATCGAGATTCTTCGCGAGCGAATCCGCGCCGCCGGCAAAATCCACCTGCACCGAGTGATCCACCACCAGGTCCACCGGCACGAGCGGCTCGATGATCTTGGGATTTTTGCCGAGCTTGGCGACGGCGGTGCGCATGGCCGCCAGGTCCACGAGCAGCGGCACGCCGGTAAAGTCCTGCAGCACGATGCGCGCGACCACGAACGGGATTTCCGCCGTGCGCGGGCCGGTCGCCTGCCAGTTGGCGAGCTCCTGCACGTTGGCTTCGTGGACTTTTTTGCCGTCGCAATTGCGCAGGACGGATTCCAGCACGAGGCGGATGGACACCGGCAGTTTGGAGATCGGGCCGACACCGGCTTTTTCCAGCGCGGGCAGCGAGTAAAATTTACCCGACTGACCATTGCCGAGTTCGAAGTTTTGCAGGGTGCCAAAGAGATTGTGTGAGGTGCTCATTTAATTTTAATGATTAAAAAACAATCCCGAGAAAATGAAGATTGCACGCCACACTGTCAAGCGAAGCCGAAGTGGGAGTTCAAGATTCCCCCTTGCGGCGGGGCGGGAAACAAGCTGAAGCTGGAACGCCAACGGTCAGTTGGCGGCAATTCCGGTGTGGAGCAGTTCGGCGATGCGTTTTTCGAGCCGGTTGAGGTCGAGCGGCTTGGTGAAAAAATCCTCGGCGTTCATCGAAGCCGTGCGGCGGGTCACCTCGCTGGATAACGCGCTCATGAAAATGATGGGGATTTTTTTGGTGCCGGGCTGGCGGCGCAAAATTTCGCAGACCGACAATCCATCCAGATCGGGCAGGAGGATATCCAGCAGGATTAAATCCGGCTTACCCTCGCGCGCCTGGCTCAACGCATGAACCCCGTCGCCGGCCACCAGGAACTCGCACCCCAGATTAGCCAGGCGAAATTTCACCAGCTCGATGAAATCCCCTTCATCGTCCACAATCAATATACGCGGCACCATGTTGAAAACATAGCTCACGAAACGCCAAACACAAAGGCGGGCGGGTTAAATCCAGGTGACGAACAGGAAACAAAAAGGGCGCGCCGGTCTCGGCGCGCCCATGAAAACCCTTCAAACCGCTTACTTCAAATTCGCCAGCGTCGCCTTGACGGCGTCAAAGTTCGGCAGGTCCTTCGGCGTCGCGGTTTGTTCGCTGTATTGCACCACGCCGTTTTTATCAATGACGAACGCCGCGCGCGCGGAGGTATCGCCCACGCCGGCGAGCATCGGAAACACCACGTCGTAGGCCTTGGTGACGGTCTTGTTCAAATCGCTGGCCAGGGTGATGCCGATTTTTTCCTGCTTCGCCCAGGCAGCCTGCGCAAACGGGCTGTCCACGCTGACGGCCACGACGTCCGCGCCCAGGCTCGCATATGCGTCCAGGCCGGCGGTGAGGCTGCACATTTCCGCCGTGCACACGCCGGTGAAGGCGAGCGGGAAGAACAGCAGCACGGTGTTCTTCTTACCGAAGTTGTTGCTCAACTTGACTTCCACATCTACGGGAGATTTGGATTTGAGCGTGAAATCAGGAGCCTGGGAGCCGACGGGGATTGCCATATAATATTCTCTTGGTTTTGGTTTGGTGGTTAAAACGAACTGGCTTTATTTTGGAAATTCAAGCCCCCAGTGTCAACCCATTTAGAATTAATCTAATTACACAAACGCGGGCGCACCGGGGCCGCACCGGGGGGAGGAGCGCCGGACCAGGCAGTTCCCGATCCCGGCTTACCCCACGAAAACAGAGGGCGAACATCAGAGCGCCGCGCGGACTTCCGCCGCATGCTCCTCGGGCTTCACCAGCGGCCAGATTTTCTGAATCGTGCCGTCCGGCCCGATGAGGAAGGTCACGCGATTCGTGCCGAGATATTTCCGGCCCATGAAACTTTTCTCGCCCCACACGCCATACGCCTCGACGATCTGCTTATCCTCATCCGCGAGCAGCGTGAACGGCAGCTTGAACTTTTCCACGAACTTGTCATGGGACTTCACCGAATCCGTGCTCACGCCAAAAACCACCGCGCCCTTTTTCTTGAAATCCGCAAACCCATCCCGGAACGCGCAGGCTTCCTTGGTGCAGCCCGGCGTGTCGTCGCGCGGATAAAAATAGAGGATGACGCTTTTGCCAAGGTAGTCGGCGAGGGAGATTTTCCCGCCGCCGCTGGTCGCCACGGTGAATGCCGGGGCGACGTCGCCCACCTTCAATTTGAGTTCAATTGCTTTGGCCATAAATTATGGGAACAGAGTGGCACAGCGGGAACGCCGATAAAGCATAAAAGGTCGGCGGCGCTGGGGATTTCTGTACCCGGGGTTCAGCGGCGGCGATCCCCGGGTTTGCCCGGCGAACTGGACGGATGCGCCCCGAGCTGCTGCATGCCGTCCCAAAGATAGAACGCCCCCGAAACGGCGGTGAATATACCGGCGCCGCGCAGCCAGGTTTCCAGCAGCCCCTGATGCCGGTCCCAATGCAGCAGAATCCAACTGACCGCGAGCATCTGGAAGACCGTCGCCACTTTGCCGGTCAAATGCGGGCGCACGGTGATCTTGCCGACGACCAGCCGCACCACCACCGAGCCGATGCCCAGCAGCAGATCGCGCCCGAGGATGATGCCGGTGAGCCACAGCGGAATCTGGCGGAACCGGGGCGCATGGTCGAAGCTCAAGACAACGATGGCGGAGGCGAGCAATAATTTATCCGCGATCGGGTCCAGCACCGCACCCAGTTCGCTCCATTGGTGGTAACGGCGGGCGACATAGCCATCCACGCCATCGAGGAGGGCCGCCACGGCAAAGGAAACAATCGCCAAGAACCGGTAAAGCTCATTGCCGGTCTCGACGTAATAGAGGACCTCGACGACAAAAAACGGAATCAGTAGAATGCGCAGAATCGTGATTTTGTTGGCGGTCGTCATGACTCAAACAAGATGCCACGGAGATCACGGATTTGCACGGCTTGAGTGTCAGGCAAACATTGCTGAAAGACGATTCGCCTAGCCGTTCAGCGTCCATCCTTCGCGATATTGGCGGCTCAGGTATTGGTTGGCTTCAGGCAGGTTGGTCACACGCCCGACTTTATCATCGTATTCGATGCGCTGACCGGCGCGATAGGCGACGAGGCCGAGCAACATTTGCTCGATCATATTGCTGCTGTATTCGAAATCGCAGGCCGTCTTGAGGCTGGGATTCTTGCAGGCGTCGAACCATTCCTGCTGAAAATGGCCGATCGTCGGCAGCACTTCGTCCTTGGAGCGCGGCTTATAATAGGTCAGGTCCGCATCGTTGCCAACCGGCAGGATGATGCGGGTTTCAAAATCCGCCACGATGAACCCTTTTGTGCCCTTGAACATTGCGCCGTGGGCGATTTTATTCAGATCGACATAATTTTTGGGCGAGTTGGGCATGGCCCCGCCTTGATACCAGCTGATGCGAATCGGACCGCGCCAGTCGTTGGCGGGGTGCTCGAAGTGGGATTCGCATTTGACGGGCGTAATGGCGGCGTTGAAGGGGTCGCCCTGGGCCGTAACCGCCGTCGGCAGCTTGGCTTCGACGGCATTCCAGAGCAGGTCCATGGTGTGACTCCCCATGTCGCCGATCTGCCCGGCACCGAAGTCCCAAAACATATTCCACGACAGGCAATTCATGCCCGGCCCGAGGGCGAAATAGCCGGGATTGAAGGGATGCACCGGCGCCGGCCCGAGCCAAAGGTCGTAGTGAAGGTCCTTAGGCGGCGCGCCAGCGTCCGGCAGATAACCAGCCAACCGGGGCGTGCCATCCTGACCTTGGAAGGTCACGATGCCTTTTTCCGGATCGTAGTTGGCACCCGCCGGTTTGACCTGGCGATTGCCCCACGCATAGGCGGCTTTCAAATCGCCAATCACACCGTCGCGCACCAGTTCGCGGACGCGGTTGAAATTCTGAAACGCATGGCGCTGCATGCCGACCTGGGTGGCGAGCTTGGATTTCCGAGACAGCCAGTTGGCGCGCACGATCCGCGCTTCCTCGACGCTGATGGCGAGCGGCTTCTCGCAGTAAACATGCAGGTTGCGATTCAACGCCCAATTTGAGATGAAGGCGTGCGTGTGATCCGCCGTGCAGATGACAATACCGTCAAGTCCCAAGGCCTGGTGATCGTCGAGCAGTTTGCGCCAGTCCACATAAGTTTTCGCATTGGGGAATTTCTTCAAGCCGAACGCCAAATGCGCTTCGTTCACGTCGCACAACGCGACGACATTTTGGGTGGCGAGCGAATCAAAGTGCGCCTCGCCGCGGCCCCAGGTGCCGATGAGCGCGAGGTTGAGCTTGTTGCTGGGCGCGTCGGCACCGAACAGCTTGAAGTTGGTCAGCACGAGCGGCGCAGCGGCGGCCGCGAGCGTGGTGGCAGTGAGGAATTTGCGGCGGTTCATGATTTTGTGGAGCGTTGAAGGATGGACGGAATCTTTTCAGGAAAGTTACACATCACAGATTTGGATCGCCTGGCGCAACGCCGGCAGGCGGTCGGCGGCCTTGGGGGTGAATTCCTGCGCCACGATGCCTTTGTAGCCCGTGGCGACAATTGCCCGCATGATGGCGGGATACTGCAACTCCTGCGAATCATCAATGTCCCGCCGCCCCGGCACGCCGGCGGTGTGGTAGTGCGCGATGCAGTCATGGTTCTCGCGGATGGTGTCACAGATGTCGCCCTCCATGATTTGCATATGGTAAATATCGTAGAGCAACTTGAACCGGTCCGAGCCGATGCGCTTCACGAGCGCCGCGCCCCACGCGGTGTGGTCGCACTGGTAATCCTTGTGGTTGCGCTTGCTGTTCAGCAATTCCATACACAAGGTCACTTTCAACTTTTCAGCCAGCGGCAAAATGCGCTTCAAGCCAATTTCACAATTCTTCAAACCCGTTTCATCATCCAAACCGCCGCGGTTGCCGGAAAAACAAATCAACTGTTCAAAACCCGCGTCCGCCGTTTCCTTAAGCCGCTGGCCGTAAATCTCCGCCAACGTGTCATGATGCTCCACGCGGTTGAACGCCGTGCGGATGCTGCCGATTTCATCCCGGACCGGAAAGCTCACCATCGTGCAGGTGAGGTTGTGTTTTTTCACCGTCGCAAAATCGGTCGGATTCAGCAAATCAATGCCGACCAGACCCAGCTGTTTCGCCATGCGGCACGCTTCGTCAAGCGACACCTTGCCGAAAGTGCCACGGCAGACGGCGTGATTGATGTTCCCGTTCAGTTTGAGCGGCACGGCGTCTTCGGCGCGCGCCCAAGTCGGCAGCAACGGTGCCGCCGCGGCAGCCAGCGTGACGGCAGAAAGAAATTTTCGGCGGTTCATAAGAATTACATTTCCAATTAAACGTCGCAGAGTTGCACGGCTTGCCGCAGCGAGGCAATCGGGTCCGGCCGCTTGGGAATGAATTCCTGTGCGACGTAGCCTTGGTAACCGGTGTCCAAGATCGCCTGCATGACACGCGGATAATGCAGTTCCTGGGTGTTGTCAATTTCGGCGCGTCCCGGCACGCCACCGGTGTGGTAGTGGCCGAAATAGGGGTGATTCTCGCGGATGGTATCGCAAACATCCCCGTCCATGATCTGCATGTGGTAAATGTCGTAAAGCAGCTTGAACCGCTCCGAGCCGATCCGCTTGACGAGTTCTACGCCCCACGCGGTGTGGTCGCACTGGTAATCCTTGTGATTGCGCTTGCTGTTCAGCAATTCCATGCACACTGTGACTTTTAATTTTTCAGCCAGCGGCAAAATGCGCTTCAAACCCTCGGCGCAATTTTCCAAACCTTTTTCGTCATCCAACCCGGCGCGGTTGCCGGAAAAACAAATCAGCCGCTCATAACCGGCGTCTGCCGTCTCCTTGAGGCGCTGCTCATAAGCCGGGACGAGTTTATCGTGATGTTCCAGGCGATTCCACGCCTTCGGGATACCGCCAAGCCCCTCAACCGTTGGATTAAAAACCATCGAACAAACGAGGCCATATTTTTTAAGGGTTGGAAAATCCGAAGGATTCAGCAGGTCAATCGCGACCAAGCCCATGTCCTTGCCAGCGGCGCAAAGATCGTCGAGTTTTATTTTGCCGTAACACCAGCGGCATACGCTGTGGTTGATGTTGCCCTTGAGTTTGGCCGACGCGGCGGGTTCCGCGCGGGCAACTTTCGCCAGCAATGGCGTGGCGGCAGCGGCAAGGGTGGCGGACTGGATGAATGTTCTGCGAGTCATAGGTTGATGCTGATTCAAACTTGGACGGGGAATATGGAAAATAGTTACAAACCAATGCCGCCACCAAAAAGTTATTTCTTCCGGTAGATGAACCACCAGAACCAGCACGTCCCCAGGCCGCCGCAGAGGGCCGCGCCGATAAAATTGGCCGCCGGACTCACGCTCCACAACCATGCGCCGAGGAAGGAGCCACTGGTCACCGTGCAGTCGCGAATAAGATAATACGCGCCGTACGTCCGCGCGCGGAGTTCCGGCGCCGCCTCGCCGATGATGAGTGCCTTGCGCGCCGGCTCGCCGAATTCCTTCAGTCCGCGCACCACGAAGGCCAGCGCCAGCCACCCAAAACTGTGCGCCCATAACAACGTCAATGGAAACAGGGTGAAGAACCCGAACGTGACGAGCACGAACGGCCGGCGGCCGTATTTGTCCGCCAGATGCGCGACGGGAATATAACAAAACATCGCCGTGACCATCTCGAACGCGACGAGATAGCCGAACTGTTGCGCCGAGACGTGCCCGGAATCCATCGCCCACAAGATGACAAACGCATAGGGAATCCGCTCACAGAAGCGGATGAGAATGTCGCTGACGAGCAGTTCGCGCAGGGCCGGCGTGAAGGAGGTGACGACGGTGAAGAAAGTCGGCTGGCAGGGCGCATCAGGCCCCGGCGCGCACGGAGTGGCGCGCCCCACCTCAGGCTCGAACAGGAACCATTGAAACGCCAGGGTTAGCAGGCTCATTACAATGCAGAGCCCGAGCGCATAGCGCACGCCATCCGTCCAGCCATACCGCGTGAGCAACCAGCCGCCGGCGAGCGGGCCGAGCATCATCGGCACGCGGCGGATCAGGGACTGGACGCCGACGCCCATCGTGTGCCGATGGCTTTCCAGCGACGTGGCAACGACGGATAAAGTCGCCGGCAACGACAACGCGCTCCACGCAAGAAAAAGAAATGACCCGAGCAGCAGCGCGAGCCAGCTGGGCCAGAAACAAACCACAAGGTAGCCGGCGATAGAAATCAAACTGAACAGGAGCAGCGATTTTCTTTGGCCCCAGTGATCGGTGAGCCAGCCGCCGGGATACGCGTAGATCGCGCCCAGGAACGTTTGCAACGCATCAAACAGGCCGATGATTAAAATACTGCCGCCGAGGGTTTCAATGTATTTGGGCGCGAAGCCGAGCCAGAGTTTTTCGCCCGTGCCCGCGAGCACCAGCGCGACGAGCAGCAGCGAGGTGTTGCGGCGCAACGCGAGGAACCCGGAGATTGTATGCCAGCGGCTCACTGCATCATCTTATCCACCCGCCGCGCGGAAAAGGAAATGAGAAAATTGCGAAACGGAGCCCGAACTGTCGCAACTCACAGCGGTGGCGGCTATGCCTGCAGGGAATCAAACCCTGTCTGCATCCGCGCGCGGCATATAGCAATTAACAATAACATAGGCACATATTGGCGATAAAAAGGAAGGGGTTGGCGGCGGTGGGCAGGTCTTTGCGGAGGCGGGTTTTGAAGGTGGCC